>JAABUM010000470.1_pt1 | contig 71437 bp, 66 predicted proteins | sample 5559161 | NCBI WGS metagenome assembly JAABUM01 (sample SAMN10711868, study PRJNA513369) | rock metagenome | isolation source: Antarctica rocks | place: Antarctica: Victoria Land, Siegfried Peak nord
AGAAGGGATGAGAAGGGGATGAGAAGGGGATGAGGAGGGGGGATGAGAAGGGGGAGGGTTTGGAGTGGGATTGTGGGATAGGCGGTCTTTGATTTGGTACTAGCTGAGATAGGGCGAGATAGGGGATTGGGTATGGGTGTGGGTATGGGTATGAGATATGGGTGTGGGATAGATTGTCTTGTGTTCATGATATGATGGGGATACTAACATAACATTACATAGATATTAGAGGGAACACATACTCAATAGGAATTGGAGAGTCATCAGTATGGTACCATTTCGAGCATGGGAGCGGTGTGGGGTTTCGTACTGGTGGCGCGACGGTGGGGTGTGTAATGGAAGTGCCATTGATATCAATGCCTGAGCGGTCTGGTAAGGATCTTAGAGCCCCAAAGCACGCGATTCCAGTATGTCGTGTTTGTGTGTCGAGTGATGGTAAAATTATCGTTTGTTTGATTCATGTCACTGCCGGTTATCCTGCAACCTTGTCTGATCTCTTACAGAGTCTAATGAGTGGCCGACCCTATGTAGCGATGCCTAGAAATGCAACCTTGTGTCCAGCTCTCGTTTCTGTAACGCGTCTTTCGATGGAGGCCAATATTAATTAGTACTTCCATGCATCTATGGGACTTATAAGCAACTGAGTTGTCACCGTCCAAGTCAAGACATTCTTGAGGATTGGCAGAGGCAATCATACCAAGCGATCTAGATCATCGATTCTAGCGGCTCGAACATAGAAGAGAAGGGCTTAGGTCCACCATGCTTGTATGTAGTTGTCATGAGTCCGCTGGAAGGGGCGGCAGTCCGAGTTGGGAAGATACCGGTGCCGGTAGGCATTATGCCACCGGTGCCTGTGCCTGTTGGGTATGGAACGCCGCTTGGCTTCGTGTGTGGACCGTGATAGGATTTGGCGGGAGTGGAGAGGACGGTGGGAGCGAGGGCGGTGAGGAAGAGAGCGAGGAAGGTAGTGGTGTACATTTTGTGATCGTATTTGGTGAATTGATGAGGTTTGGAGCGGAGAAATGGTGTTGGAATGGCCGGTTGGATGAAATTGAAAGTAGTAATTCGATGGGGGTTTCTGAGTCAGATAGTTGGTGGGTGCAGATGAAGGTGCCGAATCTTAGAGTGCGCAAGTCCGCTTCTTATAGATGCATGGCTGATGACAGAGCAGAAGGGATTTTTTAACCGGGGCTGAAGTATATAGTCCCAATACAGGATTTGTTCGTCGATCATGCTCGGACACCGTAATTGTGGGTCTGCATCTCCACAAGGACTATGCAGTGGAGGTATGGCATGTGCCGATAATGGCGAGCATGTTCGTACCTGCATGGAGTGTTAGGCGTACAACATCTGAGGGAGCTTATGGAGTGCGGTATTTGACGATGTTGTGCCTGGATAATTGGGTTTGGGGTATCTGACGGCGAAGATCAAGCCTCTTTAGGAAACCCCCAACACTGAAGACGGAACGACACGCGTTATGTAACCTCCCACCGCTTAACGATAAGGCCCCATGGCTAAGCGGTCAGCTCAAGCAACAGATCCCACCATGCTGTTCCATATGCATAACATTTAGATCTGCAAGGGCGTCGTGATTGAATACTGGCGCCTTAAACCTCGGAATGAGGACCCACTTCCAGTACTACCACGAATCCAAAGTATGAGACGAGGATAGGAAACTCTGAGATGTAGATACGAGAGAGAAGAGAGTCGAACAGCAGTACTGGAGAAGCAGATTGCTTGGGTTCATCGATCCATCGAATAGCATATACCTAGGAAATAGGCAGACAATATGACTCTCACTGCCACGTGGATCCCATGACGGGATTAACGAGCTGAAGCATGGTCGCCAATATGCAGACTCGAGATCTGACAGCGGGCGTCATCTCATCTATGGGCCACTAAGATAGCTGGGTGGCCTAGTTGGCCTTTTCAAACACCTTGGAACGGAATGATCCCCCCCTATAGTAAGCACGAAGACAGAAAACCTTACGAAACCCAGTGACTGTAACCTCGTAGATGATTGCGCGTTCTTACTCGTAGGAATAAGGAAGACGCAGTGTGGCCCCAAAGACAAGTAGGATGGTATGGTAACATGCCGAGACCCACCCTCGACAACGGACCACATCTGCCGATAAAAGGCTAGCTGACATCTCATAATCTGCTGCTTATGGTAGTAGAGCTGCAGCTCGGGTGGTTTCAAGTGTCTGGTGGGGCCTGAAAGAGGTTTTCTTGTTCGCTTACGGCATACGACATACAGGCTTAGCGTGTTTCCGATGATCAGCGAAAGCCCCCAATCATATGATTCTCACATGCAAGAAGGCCTTTTTGGAACGCCAAATGTCCATTCGACATCACTGATCGTACCGGCATATGAGTTACTCCTTGAATTTCGGTCTGTGATGCTGATAAGGAGGATAGTCGACCTTGGAATGACCGTAGTCGAGCTACTGTTATTGGCACATCTGTATACCCCAACCACAAGCATTGCCGCTAGTTGTAAAGCTTTCAGGAAAATAAGATTTAGCTTCCATGAGGCCGGGAGCTGTCAAGAAACAAGAGGCAGCTTCCAAAATACATGAGACGGTACATATATATGGCGAAACCTGTAAGACCAAAATGCAGAGACGAGGTAATGCTACAAGCTATACCTTGCTCACCAAGGATCGAAAGGCACTCAGGGCCTCTGGGGCGTCGACTAAGATTCTTATCATCAGTGGCATGTAACCAATGCTTGCAGCCTAATGTCCATATGGTAGGATGTCGTGACTGTTTGTTCCGAGGTTCGCTCTCTAAATTTTCGCAACGGTGCTGTGATCGACCGGCAACCGGTCGCTAAGCCTCTCCACGTTAGCTCAGCCGGATGACACTCCATGGCGCCCCCACTTAATTCATCCTTCGCTGATGGCACCAGAAAGCATCTCTAATCAACTTGACGTCCGATTTCTCTTTCTCCGACTTGCTCGCCAGGTAGATCAGTTAATAAGAGTCCATTAGGCATCGAACGAATGAAGCATGGAAGATGGCATTATGCTTTTTGCTCCCTATCCAATAAATAGCACATATAACTCACAGCTCAGCTCTGAAGAGTGACTGCCGGTGCATACAATGCTCAATGCAATCATCATGTCAAAGGGTGATCCAGTAGCCAGCTACGCTCAGCAAAACACCCTTCACAAATGACCCTTGAGAAATGGCCGCCAGCGAATAGTCCTCCAGCAGGTCACTCTCGAGCAATGAAAGACCCTTCAGGATTGTTCCTGCTGTGAATCATTTCACGAACGATCATCTGGCATGGAAGATTGAAGATCTGAGACGGCTGCAAAGGATGCTCAAGCGAATGACCATCATCTCATGAACTCTGCAGCAATGAAATGGCCTTTCAGAAATCATCTTCCACCAACAGACTCGTTCCATGGTAAAGCATTCGCTATAGATGCAGTGTGGTACGCTATGAAGATACGGTTCAACCTCCGATTCATAAGGATCATACCAACATGAATCGCCCAAGACAAAAAAATTGTTGCAACCATATGCCCTTGGTCGTTCGGACCAATGACCAAACAACCCCCTTTCGGTATCGTACACCATGCAACATCTGACCACCACATAAGAAGCGAAATGTTTTCTGGCCCCAACCCAACGAATCCCCGTTAGTTTCCCCTCTCCACATACTTACAGCCAACGAATACCCATCCATGCTCCAGAGCATAGGCCACGATCCCGGACATCATTAGTCCAACTACCACGGCCTCCCCTCGTACCCATGCCACCCCAAGCTCCTGGGTCCCTGATCAGGATTTCCTCCAGTCGAAGCGGCCGGTAGCACGAACCCGTGAGGCGGACTGTGCATCATCTGATGCTGTTCGGCCTGGTCATGCCTCCTCTTCCGCTGCATGCACGGGAACCACCAGGCCAAGAGCGCGACTACGATCGCTGCCACAGGCACCACAATACCCACTATGATCTGTTCTTTCTGACTCAGTCCTGACCCTGAGCCCCCACTGCTGCCGTCGGCGCTGGGAGTCTTCGTTGGCGAAGAGTTGGAGGCGATGGGTGAAGGATTTGTAGTTGATGTGGTGCTAGCGCCGTTCGAAGCGGGCGTGGCCTGGTCCGTCGGTCCGCCTGGTGAGGGAGTAGCGGGCGAGCCCGGCGCGACTGGCAAGATGGACGAGCCTGCAGAAGCGGTGGTTGTGGCCGTTGCGACTGTGCCTTTGGCGTCTTGTTTGCATGCGAACATAACGGCGGGGACATTGGGACCGTCAAAATAGCAATTTTCCTGGTCGAACTTGATGCCGGAGGTGTCTTGGTTTGCACAAGATTTGTCTCGATATAGGATCAATGTGGCATTGCCGATGGTGCAAGGTGGTAGTGTTTCGACGGCGATGCCGGATGCGCCGGGGGTGACGAGGCAGGTGTCCACGGGGAGGTTGACGGTTGGATTGATGATGCTCGCTTGACCACATACGACGTCGATAAAAAGGGCGAGTGTTCCGGGCGTACTTGCAAGCAGTGGGTGGGGAAGATGAAGGAGAAGAATGTAAAGGCGCAGAAGGTAATTGGAAAACATGCTGGGAAGGAGAAAAGGAGGAGGATGAAGATTGGAACACTTGAGCCACAGAGATAAGCAGACGGAACACTTTAATTAAGTCAGTACAGTGAGGAGTTGCCTTCACCCGGTGCAGCCTTGCTGTGCGATGCAGGAGGGCACGGAGGGGTAGCGAGATTGTATGTTTTGACCCCCATCATGCACACTCTTGTTCAGGGCACTTTCCGATCCAATAGGAGTGCACCGAATCTCTAGCCTTGACAATTTTACGTTAATCTGCCTTCAGCTGGGCTAATGATAAGAGCTTTGATAGCGTTAGCTTCAGAGCGCAGGTAAGTTTTAGAAAAGGAACAATCCGATAACGAGAGACGAAGCGTCCCCTTTGCAACTGCGTAAAGAGATGTATCGAGTTAGTGACCACTCGAATGCCGTAAATAGTATGACTCTGAATGTATAGTTGGAACATCGAGGCTATTTCATTTGAACCTTGGTAGAGGAAGGCTTTGGGGTAAATCATCAGAGTATCGATAAGAAACTCCCGAAACGTTACAACGGGAACCCCATTGAAGTGGCAATAAATGCTGAAGATGAAGCGACATTTGAAAGGGTTGAGATCTTGTCGTGTCAAGGATATACCTCATGTATACAACGACAAGAGAGAAATTCCCTGTAAATTCAACAAAGCGTAAGTACGTGCTGAAGGAATCAGAGCTATATGTGTTGAGCAGCAGCCAAAGAATCTTCAAACAGTAGATGCAGAGCTCGGCCGACAAGTTTTCATAATATTTTAGACGAGGAATATCGAGAGTGCCAAGGTGGGTAGAGTACCCTCCTCAAACCATGAGTCCCGATGGCTGTATCCCAACGTTGACGTCTGGTAGATTCGTGGGGAGCTTATCGGCGTCTTCTCATTCATGTCATCAGTTCTAGACAGGTTGAATGTTGTCCAAAACATCCTTCAGAGGTATGCGAACGACCAATGAGGACTCTGTGCCTGTCTCTTCTAGTCAGTATCCCAGGGCGCCGAACAGCAGTCAGTATGCACAACACGTAGCGCACGTATTTACGTGACTGAAATAATGGCAACAACCAAACGATGGGTCATATGTGGATGGTCTGTACTGCTATCTCTGAGGAATGGTTACCTCTGGCATGCTGATTATATGTAGAGACGAATGTAAGGAAGATGCTAAAATTACTTCTAGCAACGGGTAGCGCAAGCGTCGGCCCAAGTTCGGCACGCTAGTAATTCTACCCTTGAATAAAGAAAGCTTGGCAGCTAGCTTGTGCATAGTGGATGAAATCCAAACCTTCCACATTTGCGTTCACTTCCAACGATGAGTATTGACTCAGATAAGACCGCCTTAGCAACGCTAGACTCGCTCGAGAATCGTCTTCGAAAAGTCGAATGGTACTTGAGCGGTAGCGATAATGCGGCAGGTCCGCTACAGCAGGTCGCGAGGCAAGGCAAAGACAGCACGGTGCAAGTCCGCCTCGCAAGACTAGAGAACAGTATGCAAAACTTGTCTACAAGTTCACCTGACATCGACAAGCTAGTGAAGCTGCGTTAGTCTCGCTCTCGCTCTCTTGCTGCCTCCACTGATAAGTATGATTTAGACGCAAGATACCCTGACCTTTTCCACCCCTCCACCTCTGACATTCCCACCACCCTTTCCACAGCCGAGCTCTTCTCCATCATAAGCTCTTGTGCTTCCTCATACTATACCACTGCATCACGTCTCCACGCTGTCAAAGATCTACCCATTGCTCCTGCAGAATCTTCAGCAGCGCTGATTGCACTACAACCTCGGCTTGCCCGAATAGCGCTCCTACAAGACTCGCAGGCTAGGGAAATATCGGACCTGAGAGCCAGGAGTGCGCAGGCTATACAGCGGTGGTATGAGGTGGGTATTTTGGGGGGAAGCGAGTGTTGGAGCGAGTGGGAAGGGAGGACTGTGGATGTGGAGAAGAGGGTCAGGAGAGGGGAAGGGCTGAAGGCGGAGAGGTTGAAAGAGATGGGGGCATATAGGCCGTGATGAAGGTCAGACTGGATCAGCAAACTACAATCAAAATCCAGGATGGCGAGCAGCTGTTCTTGAGAGCCCAACCAGCCCTGAAGACACTCCTCGGCATTACAGCTACACCAGTTCATCACGTCCCTCCCGAAGACCAGCTATGCGGTCCATGCCACCTGTTCAATGTACCGCGTTGATCGTACTGTGAAAGCAGCTTGCACATACGTCGGGTTCAACGTGGGTGTGTCGATGCTTGAACAACGAGCTGTTATAAGCTTTCGCCGCTACGGCGCAACACTCCTACGCTGCATGCCGTTATTTTACTGGATACCCATGGGAGTGCAGTCCGATCGGCACAAGACCTGGATTCTGCATTGGAGACTCCGAGCGGTGGACACGTATAAGGTTTCCGATTCTGCAAATCCAGTGAGTATTCTATGGAATTGACCATGAAGAGAAATTAAGAATTGAAGTGGACCCTTGCGCAAGAAGTGTGAAGATTTCGAGCAGGTAGCCGCAATATGTATTATCTAAGTATGCGCATTGTCGGACCAAAGAAATGCCTTTGGTGCCTGTTTGTTCAAGGCCGTTGGCTCCACAATATTCTTCGGGTCTAGAGCCCGTTCCTGGCTTTAGCGCAGTCATCTCCATAAGTGTAGTAGTCCTAGAATATTGATACGCGTATCACCCCAAAGGTTCCCCACGTGTAACGTGTAACCATTGTCTTTGTCGTCACGCTGAACTTATTGAACAACATACCAATCAATACCTCCCTCCGTTGGCGACCAATGATTACCTCTCCGGTCGACCTCACATCCCTAGCCAAGTCCGAAGACAATCGCTACCTCGAGCGCTGACTGGCAGGGAATCTTAGGTATTCAAGGGTTAATTTTAGAGGAGGCGCTACGCCTTAATTCTACGCTGCCTTCCGTTCCTCTGAAACCACAGCCACTCTACTCTCCTGTCGCGCAACAACATCAACGCTCAACCAACCCTCCACTTCCGAACATCAACATTTCTCACGAATCACACACTCCTTCTACCGTACCTTGACCTTCCGGTGCTGCTGCTGCTGCTTCCTTCCTGTCGGCCATTTTTCATCCGCACTTCCTTGGCCAGTGCGACAAAAACTCTTTAATTCAAACCCCTCACCACGCCGCAGATCCCAAATCGCAAGATAATTCAATCATCAACATCAAAGTCGTGCTATCCGATCTATTCGAATAAAGCCGAATTTGGACGGGCATAAAGGGAACATCTGAGAGATCTGAGACAACAGTAGCAAGCCAACTTCAGTATTTGCGTGGAGGAAATTTGGCTGCGCTGGGTTCTCTATGCCCTCATCATACGGCAGCCTTCAATCTCCAGCCTTGGATAAGATGAACAACCTGGAGGCTAACGCTGGGAGGCGGGGTTCGGTGCGAGGATTCAGCTTTGGTACGAAACGGTCATGATCATGAGTAGCTGCGCATGCTGATGGATCACAGGGCATATCGTTGGCGACCCTTTCGCACTGGCGACGTTATCCATTGCCTATGTAAGTCTATCCACATACGCTAACATGAAAGTGCAGCATACACATTGCTAACACGCTCTTCCAATAGCTTGCGTGGATCATCACCTTCGTTGCATCTATCGTAGCGCAACGCAAAACTTCAACGTTCCCGAATTTCGTGTGGTGGGTTATAGTATACATGTTCTGCGTGATAATGGGTGTCTTTATTGTCGTGGGGTCAAATTCTACACAGACGTACCATGTGGCTGTAAGACGAACCTTTACACTGGTCTCCTTCACCAATATCCCATGTGCTGATATCGTGGTAGATCGTCGGATTCTTAGCAGCAGGCTTGACGTACGCGCCATCCTTGATCAATACTCTGGTATACTCTTCAGACGGCGCAACAGAAGCATCGGCAGCTGGATTCATCCTACTCTCTATGGTCATGGTATGTCCGCCAGTAACCTACGCCGCATTTGCATACTAACGAACCCTAGATAGTCTGGATATTTTACTTTGGCTCAATGCCACAAGCGACACACAGAGGCTACATTGACTCTTTCGCTCTGCACAAAGAGCAGCGCAGCTCAACACGCAACAGCCGACCTATCAGCCCCCACTTTCCGCACAACGGCCACGAGACGACCCAGACAGGCAATCACGCACCACAAATGTACACGTCCGCTCAACTTAACGGCTTTGAGACCTCATCGCCAGTATCAGGCTATCCAGGAGGTCTCGCAGGTCAGCAATCGCAACCTCGCTTCGGACAAGGCGCAAGGTCCGCATCACCACCGAACCACCCCCCAATGACCGCAGCACCGATGGGCGGTATAGGACCTGAGCATCACGACCCGAGACACGACGTCACATCACCAACGGAATACCCCTACCGTGCAAAGGCCATATACTCCTACACAGCCAACCCAGACGACGCGAACGAAATCAGTTTCGCCAAGCACGAAATACTAGAGGTTTCGGACGTGAGTGGCCGATGGTGGCAGGCGAAGAAAGAGACCGGGGAGACCGGGATCGCGCCCTCGAATTATCTGATACTGCTGTAATGCCCCTTTTCGGATGCGGATATACCCCAGCCTTTTTGTACATGATCTTCACGACTCTTGCTTGCTTCTCCCTTTCTGGCGCGACATGATCTCGGGCGGAGAGTCGAGAATTTGGGATATCAATCCTGCTTTTTCTCTGACAATTTATGTCACCTTTGAGGAGATAGATTGGGGGGATCTTTAAAAGGTGTGGATCGAAGCTATGGATCATCTCCATGAATATCGAGCCAGTTTGGCAAGCTTGTGGTGGATGTTTATCCTCACGGTACTATGAGGGTTCTAGTATGGAGTTTGGTGGATCATAGCCTATGAGGCGTATGTATGTATATTGACGGTTTTGTAGCGACCGAATAATATCTCCTCTAGTCTGCTGGGTGCATGTCCTGGAGTGCATACCTTCATGAGGAAACCCGTGTTCTATCACGGCATAGTGGAAGCTCTCAGATGACGTCGTAGTGTAAGATTATATAATGAAACTTGTCGCAGGTCGAATCGGTTCTCCAGCTATGTTTCTCCACGGATTTTCCTCCCTTCCCGTTTCTTGTCTTTATCCCTTTATACAAATCGTTTCAAATCTTCCCGCCATGAATCGTTTTATGGTACTGGGAGTGTGTGCGGTGTGCAAGGAATGGGGTTGGAGTGTTTGAAGGTGGGGTTGGATATCAGGGGGTGGAGGAAAGGTGGAGATGGTGGGTTGTGGGTTGTAGATAATGGATCGGTATAGTTGGATTGGGTGGTGTGGAGGAGGGGATTAATGAAATGGGATTTCGCGAGATAAGGGTTGGGAGACGGGATGGGAGTGGTGGTATGTAGGGAGTGTGGCGACGCGGGGGTTGACGAGAAGGGGTTTTCGGAGATGGGTAGGAGCGATGGATCGTGAAAGAGAGGGAGAGCGTTATCTATAGTCGTTTTATTCATGGATGTAGGAAGTGATATTATTGTAGGTTTTTGCCGTCCTTCAAGAGTTGGATGCCATCTTCCTTCAATTTGAACTTCTGGATCTTACCACTTGCGGTTTTCGGGTAGGTGGATACCCGGAAGACGTGCTTGGGTACTGGGAGGGGTAGGTGAGCGTTCGAGCGGAGTGTGATTATGGTATGAACCGGGGGAAGGGGGAGATGTATACCTAAATGATGACTTAGCTTCTCCCGTACCCACGATTTAACATCTTCGGTGGTGATGTCGGTATCTTGGTGTGGAATCACAAAGGCTGCGACTACCTCGCCATATCTTTCATCGGGCAAACCTACGACGCTGACGTCTTCGATGGCCGGATGGGCCAAGAGGCAGTTTTCTATCTCGAGCGGGTGGATGTTTTCTCCACCTCTGATGATGATGTCTTTGATGCGCCCTGTTATCTTGACATAACCTTCGGCGTCCATTTGCGCTTCGTCGCCGGTGTGCATCCATATTTTACCGTTGTCATCGGATATCATGACTTCGGCCGTTCGATCGGGATCGTTCCAGTATTTTTCCATGACGAGGTAGCCGTGGACTGCGAGCTCGCCCCTTTGGCCGATGGGGAGAATTGTGGTGCCGTCTGTGGAATCGACAACTTTGGCTTCTACATGTGGGAGCAGTCTGCCGACGCTATCTATACGCTTTTCTAGCGGGTCGTCCGTGGTGGTCATTGCGGAAACCGGACTCGTCTCTGTCATACCGTAGCAGATTGTCAACTCGGTCAAATTGAGTATCTTGTGCAGCTTCCGCATGAGTTCGGAGGGGATACTCGTCCCGGCTGCGATGCCGGTCCGTAAGTGCTCAAAGCCTGCGTATGGCACCGTGCCGTTTTTGAGCAATTCGAGCTCGGCTATGAACATTGTCGGAACGCCGTAGAGGGCTGTACATTTCTCTTCTTGCACGGCTTTGAGCGTGGCGTAGGGATCGAAGGCCTCGGCGGGGAATACGATGGCTGAGCCGTGTGTTGCCGTCGCCATGTAGCCCAAGATACTGCCGAAGCAGTGAAAGAGTGGTGGGGGACAGCATACGATGTCGTACTCGGTGAGAAGCATTCTGTCGCCGATACTCTTGCCGTTGTTCAGGATTGAGCGGTGGGACAGGCAGGCTGCTTTGGGAAGGGAAGTGGTACCGGATGTGAACTGGATGTTGATGATGTCTTGGGGGTGTAGCGAGCTTGACGGTAAGGGTTCCAGGCCTCTTCCATCGAACAAGACATGATTGTAACTAGTGGTAGGCTCAAGTGAGGAAGCGTTGACCCGGCCTTCCGAGTTGTCGACGATGACGATCTGTTGGAGTGACGGAACGACGTCTGACTCCAATCTTCTAGATTGGAGGTCTGGAATGAGTTGCTGGAGGAGGGGAATGTTCGAGCGAGGCTCTCTTCTGGGCAGGTTCGTCTCGGTACCGATAATAAGATGCGAGGCTTGAAGATGGCTAAGCGCTGCGATGAACTGTTGAGCGTTGAAGCTGGGGTTCAGGGGCACCTAGTCAAATGAGCGTTATGTACTCGCATGCTCTTGATCTCGGGATTGGAAGAAGGTAAGACGAAGTCACAGCATTAGATCAGTTTGCTCTCATTATAGGAAAGTAAAGACATATTCTACATTGCGCTTTAATATAAGATCTTAAGCGGATTGGCAACAGAAACGCGTTCGATATTTACCGACAAAAGTGAAAGGGCAGATTACTGGAAAGATGAATAACGTACTGTACTTGTGAAGAAGGTTACCTACAAGTATGGCACCAATTTTGAAGAGAGCGTAGGTTGCCTGTAAACCGTTAACCTTCTCTGCCATTGCCACGTGGCATGTATATACAGTAGCAAACTCTATACCATTCCCCAGTGACACTGCTACTCTGTCGCCTTTATTGACGCCTCTAGAGGACAGTCCTCGAGCCAAGGCATTGCTCTTCTTGTTCAGGTCTTCATACGTCAGGCGCGTGCGCTGGTGACGAGATATGACACTTCGTACTTGAGCCAATGACGACCAACGTAGTGGAAGCCAGTGACACTCACGCTGTTCGATCTCCGTATTTGGACACTATGGACGCGAAGTGCTCGCCGATCGTTTGCTTAAGAAGTGGAGGGTATGGGGGACCGTGGCAGTAGGATTCAGTCAGGATACTTCTCCGACCAGAAGCCCTTTGCTGGACGCGAGGCAATGTAGAAAGTGCCCTCGCAGCCCGCCGCATGATGTGCCATGTAGAAATCGATCAGGCCTTCTGTCTTCTACAGGTTGGGTATTCTTTCACGTGCGGAGGAGTTGTGAGGGGTTTAGATTACGATTGACTAAAGTAAAGCAGATGCTAGTGTGGTATTTTACTCGGCAAAAGTTCATGCTGAATGTCGAACACAGTCTTACTACAAACCAATCCAATCCGTGTTCATTCCCAAATATTTACATCCACAGGCACCCGTGTCCTCGGAAACATTACAAACAGCAGACAAACTAGTGAAACCGCCTCCTTCCTCTGATCCCTTCATCCTGGTCACCATTTGCGTTCCACCCTCACCGTCCCAGTATCTCCGAGACCGTTATCGCTCTTCCTTCGAGTATACCTCCCCGCCTTCCTTCCCAAACCTGCTCCCTCCCACCAGCCTCGGTGCTGTGCATGTTAGTTGATCGTCTCTCTTGGAGAAGTGGAGTCATCTTACTCAGGTGGTGGCTCATCTTTTCGATGGCATTGACCCTCTCTCTCATGCTAATCCGCTCTCCACTTTCTTTCACCACCTGCCATCGCCGTAGAATCCTCACTGCAAGCTCGATCTTCTCCCGTCCATCCCTTGAAGCAGATGGGCTGATGAAAATGTAGCCTTCGAGAGCTGGTTGGACTGTGTGTTCAGCTGATGATGTTTTGATTTTGGTTTGTATGTATCCTTGTTTTCTTTTGTGTTTTGTTATGTATCGTGTGCCTTTTTCCAGTTTTCTGGAAGCTTTCTCTTGGACTTGGAAGCTGCTGCCTTCTTTTGGACAGCCAGCTTGTTCATTTTTGTATAGAGGTTCCAGCTTCTGCCTTCTTTTGGACAGCCAGCTGATTCTGTCATTGATTGTTTGCTTCTTGCATTGACAGTCCTTCCTTGGTATCTTTCCACTTCGTTCTGGAATCCCATTCTTTTGAACTTCTTTCCTCCAGCGACGCTTGTTTGAATGTTGAGGCGTGCTTTTACCCTCGGTGTACCCTTCCGATTCATTCCTTCAAGTCGGTGTCTCCAGCCCCATTCCTTCATCTCCATCCTTCCATCTCCAGTTTGCCATCGCCGCCGTTCCATTCAGACCTTCCAACTCATCCCTTCATCTTGTCCGGTTTCTTATCGATGTCGATGCGCATCGATGGTAAGCGCCTTCTACCGGAGCCCGATGCTCGCGACGGCAGGGTTGTAGGCCGTGGGCCGTGAGACGGATGATCGTGGTGTATGCAAGGCCCTATAGCTTCGAAAAATTGCGCCGCGGAGGCTGTATTGCAAGCGTTGACATAAAGCTTGTGGTGGGGTGGTGCTGGGATCCGACAGTAGACAGCTTGAGAAGCTTTCGATTGCATGAAGTTTGTGAGGTCGAGGAGAAGTCGTAGTGTTATTGAGTCCCGTAGCATATCCGGATCAGTGTCGAGAGAGATATTGTGCTGGCAAGTTGAGCATTCCAGAGTGGTGTGTGCTTTGGTAGGTAGTGCTCGCGAGGGTACTTTGGCGTCGTGCTTGCGAGGCAAATGTGTTATAGCAGCAATGGTTCGGTGGATGATAGCTTGAGGGTTGGATTTCCTCATAGGTGAGGTTGATCCTCATGAGGAATTTGTAGCTCCGTGGTTTGAGGCTGTATGTGGGTCTGGTAGGAGGTGCTTAGGAAAGAGTGATCGTTGTAGTCGTCGTGATTGTCGTTTGTTGGTGTCATGTTGCTCATTGAAAGATGTTTGAGAAGGTATAGCGCTTGCCGGCCATGGGATGCTGGTCGGGACTCATCGTTCGAGATAGCGAAGGCAGTGTTGCTGCTGAAAGCAGGATATTAGGGATTTGGAGGAAGGAGCGATGTCGTTAGCGTTGTAGATCGTAGTCGTCAAGAAGAGAGTTGTCCGTGTTATTGATGAGCTGTGAAAGTCAAGTGGCCATACTTGCTCTGAGCTGGTATCTCGAGAAACTGAGTAGCGCTCGGATTGATGAAAGAGCCTGGATATGTTGGAGATGGTCAACAAGAGGCTGGAGGCATAGAGCTGGATGTAGAAAGATTGCGCCAGATTTTCAAGTGGTCATCGAAAGAATGATGGATGATACTTGGGCGCAGAAGAATATCCCGAATCATTGAAGAATCGTTGGGGCGATGCTAGCTGGGATGGATGGTTGCCAGTTTGAGGGAAGAATCTGAACCGCAGAAAGTTTTCCCAAGATCTGTGAGGGTGGTTGAGAGCGGTCTCAGCTGACTCAAAGGTGTCGTCGCCAGATTGAAGGAAGGAGCTGGTGCTGAGAGGCGCAGTGGCGACACAGAGATCGAAACATGATTGACAGTCGAAGTAGCCCGCCATGCTCTCTGGTCTTTGTGTGTCTGTACCGAATTTGATTCACGTCATGGTCGCTGCAACGGAGGTATAGTCGCATGCGAGGTGGATGCCGTAGGTTTTCGAAGCCCGCAAGTGATTTGTCGCTGCTCGGAATCGGATCTCAGGCGATGACTGCGGAAGGAGAACAGTCGGCGTGAGTGAGCCCCGTACGGTCGCTCTATGACAAGAGTCCGCATAGGGGGTGGTGAAGTCGGATCTCAGGCGATGACTGCGGAAGGAGAACAGTCGGCGTGAGTGAGCCCCCGTACGGTCGCTCTATGACAAGAGTCCGCATAGGGGGTGGTGATACGAGGGAGAGCGGTGGCCTAACGGCTGGTCAAGTCCTGCTGGAAAGCAATGAACCCAAGTCCGGATGGAAAGCATGGGTCCAAAGTCCTGAAGGAAAGCAATGACCGGTCAAGTCCTGCGGGAAAGCATTGAGCTCAAGTCCTGACGGAAAGCATGAGCCCAAGTCCTGGAGGAAAGCATTGACACCGTTTTCTGGCACCGTCGTCCTGCTCGTTCGGATGCTCCGTACGGTCGCCCTATGGCCAGGGTCCGCATAGGAGGTGAGAGTGGGGTGTGTACAGGCGTACAGGAGGGATCTAGCCACACGGTCGGTCTCCAGTCCCGAAGGAAAGCAGGAGAGTCCGTATTGTGGCCGCGATCACAGCATTCAGTTCCAGCAGCACAGCAGTCCACGCAAGAACCCTAGGCTCTGTCTGAGGCGACGAGAGCGGGGCGGCGTGCGTGGAGGCTTTGTCGTATCGGGTAGCGGTGCCCATGTGATACTTTTGCTGGTGGTGCTGGTGGTGGTGCTGATGCTGGTCGCATATCCCGGGACGTAATCCGGGAAGATGCTGCCCCAGGGGAGTCCAGTTCCAATCGGTTCGAGGCCGAGAGGTTCCTTCTCCACTGGGGCAGAAGAATCAGAGATTGAAACAGCCATCTCAATGGCTGGCTGTTCAGGCAGAGGAGCCGATGCTTCAGGCACCTCTTGCGAGGTTTCCTCCACATCGGCGGCGACCTCTGGCTCTTCTTCTTCGGCGATGCTGTGGAGGTTCTGAGAACGCTCCAAAGCTCTCTCCTTGAGAGTGCGCCACATCTCCATGGTGTCCGGCCCGCAGTTGGTCGGATCCAGACAGAAATCTTCGCTGGTCTTCGTAGTTTGATGGTCGAAGGCCAGATGCTCGGAGAAGCTTTGGGCAGCCTTCTCGAGCATGGCGTGGTAATCAATCGTCATACCTGCCCAAAAATCGCTGGTGGAGTCGTCGCCACGCTGCTCCTGTATATACTCCCAGTGGGCTGGGGGGTAAAAGGCCGTGTAGCAAATGATGGGGTCGTCCATCGGGGTGGATATCTCGGTAGACATCTCGGTGAGTTGGGAGAAGTGTGGTGGAGGTTGGTGCGATGAGAGGGTGTGAGTGGTCGTGGTGAGATAATGCTGATGGTAATGGATAGAAGTTTTCAATGATTGATGAGAAAGTGTGTGCTGTGGTACTCAGAAAAGGGGAGGATAGAGGCCTCATTAAGTACTGACGCCCAGTGCATATCCTGCCAAAGCTGTGTTTTACCAGCCCCCTCTGCGTAATTAATTGGGTAATTTTCAGGTATGTTGAGTCATCCGACTCCATTTTTCTGTAAATTTGAGCGCTAATTGAGTTTTTATGGTTTCAAGGTCAAAGAAACAACGCTAGAATAATTTTTTTACCTCCGTACCTGAATAGAATTGGAAAAACCCACAAATGTATTTGAAAACTCCTCGATGATTGTACGCTCATTGACTAGATTGGATGGAAGACAAACCTTATGGGGCTCATTCATGAACCTTGCGCACACACTTTTCGCAAGCGTAGAGACAGTTTTGCGTGTTGTAGCCCCCATGAGCAATCACGGGCGCCCTCAAAATTCGCTTTGCGAATACATGAAAATGATTATACCTCCTTACCCCAGCCATGATAAGAGCAACCAAGTCTCGGATACCAAACCCTCAACAGTCTCCACCCATGTCATGATTTGGCCTGAAAACCATGAGCAATGCATGATCTGTACGCCACTAATAGAAACTCCCATTTCAGTGTAAGGATTCTCGATAGCCTCTTCATCCTGAGCCTATTTGGATACGATTTTTGCTTCGCACCACCAGTCGCGAGTACGCAAGGCTTGGCATGCTGAGAAATGGGGGTTTTCCCACAACGGCTCCATTCTTGGGCCAAATCGGCTCCTCATTCTGCGACTTTAAGAACAAAGTAATTTTATCGAAATTGCATCGCCTAAATCAAAAAACAAACATCGAGCATCGACAATGGGTAATGTAAGGCCTGTAGGATATGGAAAGTTGGTAGCATATGACCGTCTGTAATTTAGAATTCTCTTGCACAATATGTCCAGCTTGGATGCGGATAGTCCCCTTCCCACAATCCCCGGAAGCACTAATTTTGCCCTGGACACATGTTTGTGACGCATAATAGTATGAAATATAGGAACGTAAAAACGAAGTGGTATGTATATATTTACCAGTCCAGCAACATCGGACATTGTGTGCGGGAGTCATGTTGGTCGACGGACATCGCGATATACAGTTGTATGGCTAGTTAGTGGGGGACTATTCGCATCGCAAAACGACTCCGACATGAATACATATCATCTGCCACATACTTGACGCCCAAACCAGGCAGCGGCTCGAGATGTCTCTTGCAAACAACAATAGACTTTGGAAGGCGTTGTATTATTTGATAGGGGGTCACGTGGGAAGGCGTCTAGAGTGGATCGCGCTAGTCGCGTTTGCCTAAGATGCCCCACTTTTTCTACGCGCGGGGCATCATGGCTTATGCTTCGTGAAATTTTTACTATCGGATAGATGTGTGTGGAATCCTGAAAAGATCTGCAGAGTCCAATGATGGATCTTGAGGTGTGATGAGTATCTCCTGGCGTTATCTCCACTATGGCGGAAGAAGATAGGTGGAAACCTCCTGGTGATGAGGATGAAGAGGAGGAGGAAATTGACGAAACCGTAAGCCAAGCGATCGAGTGATGAGAATATTGACCAATTCATAGCGGATAGGCATACAAGTCTGCCAAAGATGCCGTTCTCTTTATCATCGAAATCAGCCCATCCATGCTCACCGCGCCGCCACCACTGGACGCGAAGAAGCAGGAGCGAGACACGCCCACCTCGGCGGCTCTGAAATGTGCTTATGCTCTGATGCAGCAGCGCATCATATCAAATCCAAATGATGTGATGGGTGTACTGCTGTATGGGACCGAGGAGACCAGATTTCAGGCGGAAGAGCAAGCCCGTGGAGGCTTGGCCTACCCGCACTGCTATTTACTGACAGATCTCGACATACCTGCAGCTGAAGATGTCAAAGCTTTGAAGGCTCTGACGGAAGATGAGGAAGAGTCAAAGAAGCTGCTTCGATCTTCGAAAGAAAGGGTGTCAATGGCAAATGTACTTTTCTGCGCTAATCAAATCTTCACCACCAAGGCGCCAAACTTCCTATCAAGACGGGTATTCATAATCACCGATGACGACGATCCGCATACTAAAGACAAAGCATTGAAATCGTCCGCTGCTGTGCGAGCAAAGGACTTGTATGATCTAGGCGTCACCATTGAGCTGTTCCCGATATCCAAACCTGATCGTCAATTTGATCGCTCGAAATTCTATGATGTACGTCGAAACGTATCAAATCTCCTCAGATATACTGACGGAAACAGGATATAATATACAATGCCATGCCTACAGATCCCGAAGCTCCAGCACCCATCTCAGGCAACACAGCTCCAACCTCAACCCAAGATGGCATTTCCCTTCTCAACTCTCTCCTCTCGTCCGTCAACTCCAAAGCCGTCGCGAAAAGAGCACTATTCTCCTCCATCCCCCTCGAAATTGGGCCAGGCTTCAAGATCTCCGTGAAAGGTTACATCATCTTCAAGCGCCAAGCCATCCAACGAAGCTGCTACATCTGGCTCGAAGGCGAGAAACCCCAGATCGCAACAGGCGCGACGACGCAAATGGCCGACGACACCGCTCGCACCGTCGAAAAGGTCGAAATCAGAAAAGCCTACAAGTTCGGCGGAGAGCAAATCACCTTCACGCCAGAAGAAGTCTCGGAGCTACGCCACTTCGGCGACCCAGGCATCAGAATCATCGGCTTCAAACCACTCTCCATGCTTCCCGTCTGGGCGAACTTCAAACCCTCAACATTCATTTACCCCTCCGAAGACGACTACGTAGGCTCCACGCGCGTCTTCTCAGCACTGCAGCAGAAGCTCCTCCGAGACCAAAAGGTGGCAGTGGCATGGTTCGTCGCTCGCAAAAACGCAGCGCCCGTCATCGCAGCCGTACTGCCCGGGGCAGAAAAGCTGAACGACAACGGCGCACAGATAGTCCCGCCCGGCATGTGGCTCTGCCCCCTCCCCTTCGCCGACGACATCCGACAGAATCCAGAGACGAGATTAATCCGCGCCCCGGAACCGCTCATCGATCGCATGCGAGATATCGTGCAGCAGCTGCAGCTGCCGAAAGCGCGATACGATCCTAGTAAGTATCCCAACCCGGCGCTGCAGTGGCATTATCGCATACTGCAAGCTATGGCGTTGGAAGAGGATCTGCCCGAGAAGCCTGAAGATAAAACGGTGCCGAAGTACAAGCAGATTGACAAGCGGGTGGGGTCACTGGCTATTAACTGGGGTCAGGAGCTTGATAAGCAATACGATACTTGGAGACTGGAGAATGAGACCTCATCTACAGTACCGGTGAAACGGTCCGCGCCGGCTTCTGGTAAAGACGAGCTGGCGGTGCGAGGGGCTAAGAGGGCCAAGTCGGCCGATCCGGATGGGGGAATGGATGATGCGCAGATGAAGAAAGCGTTCGAGGATCAGACACTGAAGAAGGTAATGATCTTCCCACTTGGTGATCTAGGAGATAAGATAACTGGAACTGACAACGTTGTAGATGACAGTCGCGCAACTAAAGACATGGATGCAAGGCAAAGGGATGAGCGTAACGGGCAAGAAGAAGGAAGAATTGATAGAGGGCATCGATGACTTTTTTGAGCGGAAATCGTAAGCTCGGGAAGAGCGCTTAGGATATAGGAATGAAAGTGATGTGATAATGTTGGAGTTGGATGGATAGGAGCATGATGTAGCCCGAGCAAGTGATGTGATATTTTCTCAATAGACGGAAACCGAGCTTTCATCGCGAGTTGGAGTATTCTGTACAATTCAGCCATCGGAAATATGACAACGAGACTGCATGCCACCCTCGCAGCTAATCCCCACGGTGTTTCGAAGGAGGTATAGAGAATCGTTGCGATTAGCATGAGTCGCAGAGGGTGGAGTACCCAACGAGTCGTGATATCCCTTCGTTCGGAACCGGGGTGTAAGAAAAATACATCGAGTGGCTGGAGACGGTGTTACTATTCACCGGTACCACCGTTCCTCCTTGGAGATCGTACCCCGCAATCAAGATACCGTACCTGACGCTACTTTACCTATCTAACGGGTCGCATCGAGCGCATATACCTTACCTTACCTTACTTCTCTATCACTCCCGTTATCTCATGTAAGGTACCCCAGCAGCACCCCACCAGTGAGCCATGACACATCCCAACCAATACGCAATCCATGCTCACAGTACCCCGTGTATACAACCATTGGTGTTTCAACAAAAGAAAATTCCTCCGATTGCTTTCTGTGGGGTTCCGCCGCGGTTGGTGGGATAGGAGCGCATGTTTTAAGGTAAAGTACTAGGTTTAGATTAGAGTGAGGTATGGCTTGCTTGATTTGAAGGTCGTTTGCATGGCTAGCCTGGGAGCTAGAGTATGGCATGCGAGTCTCTATGGCTGGATCTTAAAAGGGTTTCGGGATGCCGGTGGTTGATTCCTTGCGCTCGGTGGTGCGCCTTGGGTTCCGTTGATGAAGACTGAAGAAACGAAAACTTTAGCATGCCTTGCTCCACACTTCTCTCCGTCTCTGGCATTGTTTGTACATACCGAGGGCAGCGACGGGTGTTAACCTCTACATCTGGAACGTTTTGTGCCTTCGTCTCCGAAAAAGGCACGCCAGCCATCCGTCCGAACGGTAGATCGACATGTCAAGCCCGGTCTTGACGCCTGCGGAGCTGAACTACGCATTGGCTCATAAGCCGGGGCTTCGTCCTCCTTTGGGAGTCACTCCGAACTTCGTCGATCCGTACTCTCGTGGCTATCTCATTGTCGCCACGACCGTGATCACACTAACGGTGACGACGCTCCTGGTCCTCATACGAACGTACACAAAGAGATTCATCAATAAGACCGGTCTGGGTTGGGATGACTGTAGGTTATTAGGGAAACGCTGCTGTGGTAACATTCCGCTGACTGGGGGATTGTGCATAGATTTGTCGTTATTGGCTTGGGTGGGCATTGTCGAAGTATAACGGAATATTGGTAACAGTGCTGAGGGTGTGTTGCTCAGGTTGGCTATGTCGTCTATGCTTCGGTTGGGTATCAAGTCATCCACCATGGCGGCTTTGTCCACCAATGGAACGTCCCGGCAATCGAAGTCATGGGCTTTCTCAAAGTGAGATTGTCCCATGGTACGGGCACGGTCTGGAGTCACTGACGGTGCCAGATTGTCAATGAGCTCGAGATCCTTTACGCGCCCGTCATGTTCATCACCAAACTCTCGATCCTGCTCCAATTGCTCCACATCTTTGCCCCCATGCGCACTGGCGCAACTTACTATCTCTGCCACTTCATGATCTGGTTCAACTTTGTCTTCTATACAGCTATCACCTTCGTGGCAATATTTGTTTGTACGCCCAGAGCCAAATTTTGGGATCCGCTGTAGCCAGGGAAGTGCGCCAACATTGATGCCGTCAACATTATCACGAGTGTGATAAATGCCACCTCGGATCTGGTGCTGCTATTGCTTCCCATCATCTGTGTTTGGAAGCTGCAGATGGGCTTGAGGCATAAGGTCGGAATGAGCGCGGTTTTCGCCACGGCTTTATTGTATGTTTGACTCGTTCTAGGATAGAGCTTGGGTGACTTGCTGACCGCGGGTAGTGCTTGCATATCCAGTGTTATGCGCATTGTGACAAGCGTCCAAGTTGTGGGCGTTCACGACGTAACATGGGGGCTCCTGCCCGAGGGTCTCTGGGCGTAAGTTTGCGCATTCGACGATGCATTATCTAACAAACATAGGCTTACTGTGATTGCAGACTCGGAGAGATCAGCAGCGGTATCATCTGCGGCTGTATGCCGACGTTGCCACAATTCTTTCGCCACTTCATTCCAAAGATCACGACAGCTTTCAGCTCAGGGGGACGGTCTAGTGGACATGAGAAATCCAACGATATTTATGCTTCGGCCGAACAGAATGGCCATGTCGGGAGCTTGAGGGCACAACATCAACAGTCTCAACGAGGCCATACTGACGCTTACGTCGAGCTTGACGAGCGGCGGCACCAATTCAAATCTATTGATAAGTCAGAGCTCGGTCCTTGTGTCTGGTCTGACGAAGTCTTTACGAGTGATGAGGAGAAGGCGTTGCCGGTAACAGAGGATAATGGCATCACGAGGGTCAGCCGGCATCGAATTGATTCGTGTGAAGGGCTAGAGTCTTGAGATAAACGTAATGTCTATTGATTGATGATCGATGCGTCCATGTAATTGCTCATATGAAGGATGCTAGCATTGTCCGTAGACATCGCAGTAGCATCTCTCCTCTACTGGACAACTGCAGTAATCGTGTCAACACACTGCCTTCTTTGGCTTTGCCCAAATGTTTTGCTTCCGAAAAGGAAGGGGAAGACTCACTACACACCATCCTTGCCGAAAATAACATGCCAAAGGAACTCCATGACTCGCCCGCTCTTCGCATCACTTTTCTCGGTATCTACAATCCAGTTCCTGAAATGTCGATAATCGCTTAGCGGTCTCTTCCTGACCTGATCCTTCGAGACAGCGAATTGCGCACAACACGCAGCGCCTACTTTGATAGGAAATTGATTCATATCCGTTGTAGTCCCATCAAAAATGTCTTTCCACACGTCAGGTGTGACATGGGCATTGTCTCTATGCGCCTCCCGGCATCCGGGATTCCAATTGCATCGCAGATTGACATAGCCATTTTCCTGGACGAACGCTAGCTGCAGCTTGCGTAAAGCGTCGACGTTATCGTGGAGTGGCGTGTCGGTATGCCAGCCAGTGAGGAAACCATTACGGTGAGAGTGGATCAAGGCAAGGGTAGAAGGTAGGGTGTTATAGTTGTCTATTATGTAGGAGAGGTAGGCCATGGCTTCATGGCCTTTGTTCATAGGGGTTGTGAGGGAGGTGGTGTTTGTCGTAGGATTGACGGTGAAAATTGCGGCTTGCCAGCTGCGTTTATCATCAGTAGATATACCAATTGAGTCCAGATAGAACGTACTCGGAGAGGTGCTCCGTCACCCAGTCGGTATTCTCCTTCTCCAGCTTCGCCATAATTATGACTTTATCGCTGGGCTCGACAGAATTGTTCACCACAGTGCCATACTGAGAGGGATATCTCCACGATTGGCTAATGTACGAGGCTACATTATACTGATTCCACAAGTCTTGTAGACGACTCTTCAATATCAGGAGAGGGATTATTAGCAGCACAAAGCCGCTGAGGGCGAAGCGGAAGGAGCATCTCATACTTCAGTCACTGCTGGCTGATCTGCGACATGCAATTCCACATAACCATGGTCGACTGATCTGATACATGGTGATCAATGATAGCATCCAGCGGAATACTTGGAGAACCTAGGTAGGCACGCGTCCAGCCTCGGCTGTGCCTGGATGCCAAGACAATCCTAAGTCGAAACCCGGATCCAGCAGCGAAGCTCGGAGTTCCACGTTGGCGGGGAAGCCCGTCTGAGTAAATCTTGCCAAGTCGCTGATATATGTGACACTGCAGGTCCTTCAATATACCGGCGAAGCACATAAAAGTGGTGGGGAGCTATTCTATGTGGGATCTTCTGTTCACACAACGCATGTGTCTCAATGTCAACACTTCGAGTGCGAGGAATTCGGCGCTGTCTGGAATGAGACCGGCGCCACGGTCCAGTCATACAAGGCTATGTGGACGATCCCACGATGCCGCAGCCACTGACCAGCACGAGAGTCGTCTGGGCCGCCTCGGGCAATTTGGACAGGTTCTCCCCAGACCCGCTCAAGATTCTCGGTTAGAATGACAACAAGGGTGGCTGGCCGAGGACGACCTCGTCAAAGCGGGCACAATCCTGCAGGCAATGGCGATCACAAAAGCGATGGAACCGAAAGTGGGCTACGTCCTTCGGGTTGCCAATGCACTGCCTCTCAAGTCCAGGATGTAGCTCGGGTTGCCTTACGCTAAGGACTCAGTTACCCTACTGTATTGTCCTCTCAAGTCGTGCCTCGCCACCCCACACACGCCCTTAATCCTTGCAGCCTAAATCCAGCAGTGTTTCGCCTTGTGATGCGTTGACAGGCCTTTCTCGCGAACATGGCTCTCAAGGGCCCTATTTGCGTCGCACATCCGAGAACTTCTGTACTCTCCCGCCCGTCCTTGCTTTGGAGTTGTGGCTCGGAGTAAATCTAGATAGCTACTGAGTCCATGAAAATTTAGAGCTAATCACAACTTTTGTAGTCAATCGAGAGGCCCACTCAAAGCACTACGCGCCGACATCGAAAAAGCGAGGAAGCCATATCGAATATTGAAGAGCAGGGAGTGGGGAAGGACTTTCAGGCGATGTGCGAATTAGAATTTAGACTACGCTATCAAGATGGATTTAATTATCGTGTCTCGACCTAAGAGGTCGCTGTACGAATCTTGGACTTATGCTGCCATTCGCAGATATATCCAAAAGGAACTGTAGGCGCTGGCTCTTCGATTAAGTGCCGCCTTTCCCAGATCGTCCTTGCTATGCTTTGAACCGGCATCACTTCAGAGGAGGAGACTGTACATGGTAGATCCTCGGGTATTCCCACAGAGTGTACGATAGGATTCAAGACAGCAGATTACCAAGGACGTGTACTTCCATTGCGATTCCTCGCCCTTCCATCGAACAACGCCTCACTTGTCGTCCCCCATTGCAGTCCCCGCTACCCTTGCGCTCCCAGCATCTCATCCACAAGCAAGACCAACATCTTACTCCGGGGCTGCCAAAAGCCGACTAGTTCTATGCTGCCTGGCTGGATCTGGATTTGCAGTCCATCTTTTACTCGACGTATTTCCCATCCATCAAGTAGTTGCTCACGGCGCCATTCCAGAGGCCAGCTTAGATTTCTGATGTCGCTTGCTCGACCGGCCTTTCCTTGAGCTTTCTGAGCGTGGGGGTACAAATCATGCCAGCTGCTCCAACCTGGAGGGGGCAGATGGAATGGGGTACAAGCGACGGGTGTTCCTTCTTCATCACCAATTGGAACCCCGAATTAAATGGGCACTTCCGGATCAACATTAACCCGGACCTAGAATATCGCCAAAAAACAAAGGGGAGTATACAAATTCTCTGTCTTGTGTTTCGTAGAATTGAGTCGGGCACCTTATATCACGAACGCCGCCCCCCTTTTCCTGTAACTGCTGGCCAAGCAATAAAGAACCACCCAGGCGAGCCAGGCTTGCAGCAGCGCCACCGTTTCCTGTTGGCCAAGAATCCTGTCTCACAATATGAAGACTCTGCATGTGATTTCTCCAGGTGACGCTTCAAGATGATGTGGATGAATTATACATATCAGAAGCACACCGGCTGCACAGATGGTACCTCCACAAGCTTTGTTGGATTGGTCTCCGAGCAACCGTACGCATAGCCCAATATTGTGTCTTTTACGGCAGCTTTGAACGCTGCCCCGCAATTTGGGTCGCTGTCAACGGTAGTTTGATTAGCCTTCACCGACTATTGATTGGCTTATCTAACGAGCAGAAAGCTAGCGAATGTGGCTCACCTGGCTCCACCACCTGCATTGTTGAAGTAGGAACAGACGTCGTGGGAGAAACAGTCCTGGGTGCTTCACGCACACCATCAGTCTTTCACTTTCATGATACCCATGATGTTCGCATCAGGTTCTCACTATACGTTTCCAATCGCCCTGCCCGAGCAACCAGCACCGCATCTGGGAGCGATCAGCTAGGATTCATGTGGTCGCAGGAGCAGCCTCCTTGTACCGTCCGTTACAACTGTAGCTGCTCATTGAGAAGGTCTCGATTAGCAAGCAGTCATCAAGCTCGCCTACTTGCATGGGCATCACTCACTTTCCGAGGTTGACTGCGTCGATCCCAAAGTTGCCACCAACAATTCCTGTCCATGTACATGATTGGTTCTTCGCGTTGGTCCATAGCGCACTATGACAGAATTGGCATTCAGCTTCTACGTCTCATAACACGAGGCAAAGTCGTAGCAGTTGTTGGGCCTCATATCTTCTGGCATCCTCTCGCGTGCTTTCTGGGTTTGTTGCAAGACCCTGCCCACGATACAGGATCTGGAAAGACAATATGAGAGGCTTAGCTGTACGTCGCGGTCGAATCCACCTCTAGACATTCAATTATTGCATGCTTCGTCGCCGCAAATGCATAAGAGACTGCACAAGAATAAAACACAATGCTTTTCGGCTTCATCTTCACGAATAGCTCCTATCTTATGAAGCTCTTTCTCTGGAAGTCATCGGGTCAAATACATTGTTGGAAGCGGGACGGCCTGTCACTCAATGATGCGCTCCTGTCCGCCCACCAAACCAAATCGAAACCAGCCAACGATGTTTTCGCGCTTCGACCACTTTGCTTATCCGTCCCAAGCGCCTTGCCCCACACGATCATGCCTCGGTCTTCTCAATTTCATGTTGGTTGAATTCCATCGATAGCTTCCGTTGAGGGAGAGCATGCATGTCCACGTCACCATCACTTCGAGACCAGATACTCAGGACTGGCCTGTGAGCTGTTTTCCGCCTGAAGAGATAGTATCTAATAACCCATCGAACTTCATGAAGAGCCCATTTCGCGTGTGTTTTGGTGGGTATACTAAACCGTGCGTCCAGTTGCTCGAGGGTCAAGTCTTTGGTCTCGTATACCAAGAACAAGATCATGAACCAGCCGACGACACACCATGCTGCATAATAGCCAAAGGCGCCTGCTTTTGTGAAAGCAACCTCAAAACTCGGCCACGTTATAGCGAGGACGAAGTTAAAGAACCACAAAGTCGCAGTTGCCATCGACATCCCGAGATCTCTGACATAGAGGGGCATAGACTCGGCAGAGTATACGAAGGGCACGGGACCCTCCCCTGGACTGTAAGAAACGCTGAAGAGATACATCCCCGTCATCAATAGAGTTGTTTGAGTCCGACCTTTATGCACGAGTGATCCCATGCTATTGAAGAATTGGAAAATGGCTAGGAATGGAAAGGTGCACAAAAGCAGATTTCGCCTCCCAAAAGTGTCGATTGTGTAAACTGCCGGTAACGCAAAGACAAAGTTGAGTATTCCAAAACCCATCGAACCCAACAGAGCATTTTTATCACCAAGTACTGGTGCCAGAATTTCCGAGCTGTAGAAGGCCATAACATTTACCCCGCACCATTGTTGTAATAGCATGAGGGTCAGGCTGGCAATGAGAGCTCTGCGATTGCGATCTACGGTCCACAGCTCGAAGAAACGGTTGCGCCCTTTCTTGATGTCTTCTTCACCGTCAAGAAGAAAGTGGATGAGAAATAGATCACGTGCTGCTTGGAGCTTAGAATGCCGCAGACTGCAGAGGGACCGGAAGGCTTTGGCGTAATAGCCAGGCTTTCCCTGACGAGCCTTAAGAAGCAGCCAGCGCGGTGACTCGGGAAGTGTGAAAACATATGCTGCGGCGATGAGCGGCAATACCATTGGGCTTGCTAACATGAGTCTCCAATTCAGGCTACACTCAATGCTTCGCAACTGCGCTGGTGATGGCGATAGTGCTGGTGGGTCATTATGAGTGCAGCTGGGTGTATCTCCTCGAAGGACATTGCGGAATAGGACGCCAGCGATATAACCCAACATGATCCCGAAAGCTGTCCACATCTAATCACGTATATTAGCAGAATTTTGGCTCGGAATATTCTCAAAAAAAAAGTACCCACCTGCCACATCATGACAAGAGCACCACGAATATTGGCTGGTACACACTCGGCAGAGTAAATCGGAATGGTTGCACTTTTGGGTCCGATGCCCAAACCCAGGCAAAACCTGGCGATGAACAATTGCCACCAGGTCTGGGCAAATGCCTGCCCAATGCATGCTGCACTTGAGAGAATGCAGGTGACAAAAATGGTACCTCGCCTCCCCAAAAGACTGTTCAGTGGTGCCGTGAGCCAGCAACCCAGCACGGCGCAACAAAGATATGGGGCGGCGTTGACAAGACCTCTGATCCCAGGATCACGCCTACCTGTCGAAGAATTGATACCGAAAGCGTGCTGGTAGAAGATCTGGGCTCCGTTCACAGCGGTCTCGTCCCAACCTTGGACAGCAGCCCCAAGGGAGCAACAGCCCACAAGTGCGTACATAATCCATGGTTGGTCCCATTTATTGCCTGTCCGAGGATCTTCTCGCTCGAGCGCGCTTTGCTCCTCGGGATTGAGCTGAAGGTTATCGTTCCGAGGATGCATGAAGGCCTCCTTGTCCTGCGCTAGATATGCACCCTTTCGTATCAAGCCTGAGTAAATATCTTCGATCTTTGTTTTCTCCATGAAAGATTCTATCAGATTCTCCATTTGCTCAGGTCGCATCCCTCTAAAGGGATTGATCAGCTTGCTGTCAACATTTGCGGTACCACTGTCTGCGTTCTTGTAGTCGGTAAACTCGTTGGCATCTTCGTATTGATTTTCTTTGAGGCGGCCCATGGCTATAGATTGAGACTGAGAGGTCGTAGAACGCAGTATCACATTGATCAATTATGTGGCGGATAGGAGCTCAAAATTTCAGTTCGACTGTCATTCGAAACAAGATCTTGTCCCCCGAGGGGAAGGCTGCTTATATCTACTTATGACATATTGCCGAGTGCTGCAAGGCTGACTTGGAAGACTCTCAGCTTCATCAGGCTGCGGAACATCGCGCAAGGCTACAATATTACCACACGTATTTCACGTAAGCCTCACTAACCTCCACCTCCTTCGGGATGCATATCGTCTTGCATACTCGCTAACGAAATGAAGGGCTGCTAGAGTGCAGCCCCGCCGCTCTGCGTGCATGAGCTGAAGAACATGAGATACGGGCCACGGAAAGTCGGAACTTCTTTACACACTTCGCTGCACACTGTGCCTGGTGTACTTTTGGCAACGGCACAGGATATCATCAATCACAAGGCTGCCACAGCTTTGCGACCGTGGGAAAGATAGCTATCAAGTATGGTCTGGAAGCCGGCTGCAGAAGGCTACCTGGCATATGACGCGGCTTGTCCTCGGATGTTGCATCTACTTGTGCTAGTGATACCTAACTCCTGTACATAATCCTCCATCAGCCATCAAGCCATCGCTTTGGTGTGAGGATCTGGACGTTGCCAAAGCCTGCTGCACTCATTGGACAAATTTAGCAATATGAGTTACTCTATTGTTGGCGACACCATGGCTCTCACCCAGCTAGCCTACTCCGTTTACTCGAAGTTCTATCTTGTCGCCCGCGATGCGCCAGAGCATTTTGGAGAACTATCGCGGGACCTGCAGATATTTAAAAGCATACTGTATCAGGTCCATGGTCAGGTAAATCGCGATACAGGCTCAATACACGGCACGAACATCCAGGATGTGCTACGCAGATGCTTCGATACTCTCCGCGGACTTCGAGACTTGACGGCGAAGTATGAGAAACTAGGTACCAAATGCCACACATTCGCTGGATCGCTCATACGCTAACGACGATCACTCTGCGATAGCTTGGAGCGATCGTGGCGCATGGTTTGTACGCTTCAAATTTGCTGTAGGTGAAGTCTCGGTGCCTTTCTCCCCATCGCCATGGCACTACCAGATTTCTACAAATACGAAGAGCAAGACGAATCTCTGGGCCATCCGCTAGTATGATAGATATCCCCTGAGCGATGGTGCTGATCTTGTTATGGGAACACTTAGTCGGAACAAAGCGCGATCACCGAGTTTCGCAACCAATTTAATCAACATCAGCAAACTCTCCAGCTTGTTCTGACGGTAGATGGCAGGCAAGGAATTCTTCCATCCTATCAGTATTGCAATCTCGCTAATGATACGGTTAGAAAGCGACTTAGTGAGGCCGCAAAGCAGGACGAAGACCTTAGCCTCCGGGACACCCAGTCGGTGGATGAGCGCCCTCCAGGGCGCTACAACACCCATCAAGGCAGGTTCCAAGCCGTCAGAAGGATAAGAACAGCATCAACCGCAGGCACTGGGACGACACTACACAATCCTCCCGACAGTATATCGCCTCTAGCACCCAGGAATTGGAAGCGAACATTCAGCATTCCAGGATCCATCAGCCAAGACGATCCATCGCAGTCCTCGACAACTTCTAGCTCATTGAGTGTCTCAACGATTCCGAGCATATGCTCTTGCCATGCAGCAGAATTCGAAAAGGCACAGATGGCTCAGGTTGAAACGAGTAAGGACGGTAGGGTCTTTCGGGATGATTGCCGCTAATTACCAGTAGACACGCCACTGCAATCGCCAAGGTTAGATCAGTCGACCAGCTCGTCGCCAAGCAGAACGAAACAGCCACTGAATCTATGCTTGGACCGAGAGAAACACAAGGCAAACCCAGGGATACAAGTGGCTCTCAGGCAAAGCTACGAATCTTTAAAGAACGAGACTTCCACAGCATCTTGGCTCCGACTGGCTACTTGGTGGCTTATAAAATCGCGCATTGTTTGCAGGTCAATGGCCGTGACCATCCTCCAACGGCGAAGAATCGATGCAACGCTATACCAGGACGGCTGGGACGTCACCATATCAGCCGAACAAGCCTACACAGATCTGCTCAAAAGTTCATGGATCCTTGAGGAGGTTATACTTGCCAAAGCAAACGAGGAGGACCTTAGCTACACCAACAGGAGACGGATCATCAAAGTCTTGGCAGTCTCACTTGACAGAGATCTCCGCAATCATCGTGAAGTGGAATCAGGATTGTCATGCTCTGAAGACGATATGGTGCATAAGCATGATTTGGGTTTAATAGAGGGATTCGAGCAGACAATCGAGTTGGTAGAGAACGTCCCAGCTGCCATTGATGATCCAGTAGCAGCCGAACGCTGGTTTGAAATTGATCAAGATAATGCTGGAGCCGACACAGAGAAGGTCATGTATCGGACCTTTGTCAACGCACAACTTGGGACCAGAGCAGAACGATCGAAGTCTTCAAGCGCACCATACATGCTTCTGCTATGGACTACAGCTGATGAAAGCGACTTGCTCATAACTTTGTGCAATCATCGAGGAACTGTAAACCTATCGCGGAAGATGATGGCGAAAGATCTCGAAATCCTCGATCAGGGAGATGGGCTTTTGCCACTTGCGATCGACTTTCCGACCCAGATCACTGAGGTCAAATTTTTGAACCCACAGGACCTTCAAGATTTCTTTGCTCGACCACAATTGTTCTTCGCGGCTACGAAAGAGAGGATGCCCTACCCTGAAGAAATTGCCATCTTCCAAGCCCCTATTGCAGCGTACTGTGACTCAAGCCCAGAGAAGTACCGCACAGGTCGAGTTGTCGCTAACATAAAATCAAGCATGACGTCGGCATGTGGGCTCACTGTCTACGAAGCAGTGCATGACAAGTATTGGAAGACAACCCGCCGACTTGTCGTACACTCTGCACCAGACAGTACAGAACCGATGTGCGCCTCCCACTGGCTACCCTTAGACCAAGTGAGAATATTGGTAGACGGACTGAAAGTCTCGGTCCAATGGTCGGATTGTGGGCAGCTAAACACTAGCAAGCCTGTCAACTGCGAAATTCGTTATTCATATGTATACAAGCCAGAAGACCCGAATCGGAAGATCGATCTGCACTTCAGATCCAACGGCGAGGCTCTCAAGTTCCAAGAGTGCCTCTTGTACCTCACAGACACGCCTGCACAAGTCAGTATGAGCTTGAACATATCATCGGCCTTCCAAGACGCGAGGATTTATCGTTTATTTGACGCCGACGAGCCTGGCAGCCAATATCACGGACTCGTGCTGACTCGGAAAAGCGCAAAGGGCCCTTACATGACAGAATTTTATCACGCTTACAGAGACCTTGATTGGATCATACAGACAAAGAATGATGTCCCGAGCATTATTGAGTTTTCAAAGGTTCATTGTCCCCATTACATTTCGACGCAGCCAAGCTTGATCTACAAGCCAGAACCAAATGACCCCCTGCCTGAATTCGGCGGTATAACAGATCGCCTTAAATCCGCTAAAGTCGAGCTTGGCTGCGATCATGACCTGATAAGATTTGCCTATAGCCTCACAGGCTGGCGGCTCAAGTACCTCCGGCCCGTTGCCAAAGTGGTCATCATCGAAGTTAAAACGTTCGTAGATAAGAGAGATACGTTCCAGAAAGTTTATGTGCAACTATGGGAGAAGGATTCCAATGAGGGGAAACCGAAAACTCAACTGGCGGTACGGTTTGAGGGGGAAGTCAAAGAGCGCTGGATGACTGCCACCCTAACCGATAATGCGATAGCTAGTGAGTGCAATACGCTTGAGGTGAGATATGTGCTTGTGCAGAGGGGTATCGCTGTCGATAGCAGGACGATGACTGCGAAGAGAGTGGAGAAAGCCGAGCAGAAGGTTGCGAAGAACCAGTACAAAATTGCGTTGACTTTCCTTGAGGCTAATGGTAAGTTGATCAGCGCTCCAAACATGTGCAAACGAAAGGTGCTGATGGAACTACTGGGTAGATAAGGAGGACTTTGTGAGAGCGTCTGGCCTGTATTAGCGCTCATGGTACAAACAACACCGTTAGCTTTTCAGAGCGCAGAGCAAGAGAAGTTTGGAACCATGACAAACACGATGGAACCACCATTCTAGTGTTTTGAAACCGTCGACATTGTTGGATTACCTCGTCCATTGCACAGAGGCTCTTAACATGAGGAAGTTCGTCAATGACGGTCAGTGTTTCAGGGGGTGGCGCTCTTCCTGAGCGTTGATCTGGCGTTGTAGTAAAGTGAGAATACGGCCTCTATCACGATAAATCACCATCAATATTGACAATGGAGACGGCGCTTCAATTCGGGGGGGGGGCTTATGTCAGTCTTACCTGGTGTTTCGTAGATTGACTAGGATTGTCCTGCTTGAATTTTCATATCTCAAGTTTCGATGCAACGTGTAAGTTTAGTTTGGTATGCTACGCATTGGAATGAGAATCTTTATTCTTACATGCTATATATTGCGCCTAATATTGCGAGTTACTATGCTTGTAGAAGAAAGACTTAGGGTAAGAAAAGGTAGGATATGTCTTGTCGTCTTCTGATATTGTTGCTACTATGGGGGTTGCTAAGGAGTAGGAATAATAGGGGCATTTCCCTCCCTAAATACATGCTTCCAACGCTAGTCCAATTACCCCTCATCAGGGTACCATTCTGGGTCACGTGATATCGTGAGCTGTGACGCGCCGAATTGTAAACGGCCGTCCTCATGATCGAAGAGTACGTGAGCCTCAGCACACTTCGCAATCAGCGTATAGCCAAGCGGCCCCGCGATATATGAGATCTCGAAATGGTATGTTTCTTGCCTAGATATCGGCAAGTCAGGACGCTGGCGACCAATCGCTATGAACTCAACAGCCATTACGTCCACTGGTATGCGCATGACACAGACCCTCGCCGCCCCCCCAACACAGAATACAGCTCCTGTTCACGAATACCAATGCCTATACACCAGCGATTTACGTCGAAAGCAGAAGAGATGGCAAGATGGATTCCTCCGCTTTCACACATTCAACAAGCGGATCATGGTGTACGAGGCACCCTCACGGAACTACGTAGGTGATAAGCATTGGAGAGAAGAGGGAGAAATTCAGGACGGAGATGAATTACAGCTGGAGAAACCTGTCCTTGTGCAGGTTGGGGAGCAGATAGGGAGCACGGAGACAGATTTGACGGAGCTGTTAGAGAAGAGGAGAAAGCCGCATAACAAGGTCGCCAAAGATACGGTAGACTCTCCACAAAGGCGACTCGCAAGCACCGCTATCACCACTAGTACGGCGACGCTGCGGCAACCGCTTGGACAGCCCTCACAGCTTCGACCTAAGACATTGAACGCTTTACTAGGCACACCCAAAAGGCCAATTGGACGAGCTTCATTGCCTACTAAATCACCCCATGAGCTACGGCACGAGAACGAAAACGCCGAATGGGGGTCTGACAGGCCCGGAAAGCGACAGCGAATCGATCTTCGACCTGAGGTGATCCCAGAGCCTGATAGTAGACCCATCTCTCGGACATCGGCACATTCGAAACCATGTGCTAGAAGTCATGAAGGCATCCGAGTACCTGGAATCGCGGTCGCTGGATCACGACCAGTGCAGCCTGCGTCAATCATTGCAGAGATGACCAGAAATCCTGGACCTCAATCCAAGTCGCAATCATCGAGGACTGAGTCTGACAAGGGAAGTGTGGACTCGACACTGCCGCATCAAGTGCCAGTTAAGAAGAAGACAAAACTTTCAGGTGTAGAGTCAAGAATTGAGCCTGCGAAGAGACTGAGGAAACTTGGAGAGCCGACAGCCAACGAAATAGTGGAGGAAAGGTTGTCTAGCTATCATATCAATGAATCTAGGATGATGATTGACAAAGGTCCATGTCATTCAACCACCAATACCCAAGAAACAAGGTCTATCATTGACCCGATAGAATTGGTGTCAGAAGAGGAGGCTGCTTCTGTTGGGGAGCCACCAAAAGAAAGGATGAAGTTGCAAATGGCCCCCCAAAAGCCAAGGAAGAAATTGATGTATAGAGATCTATTGCCACAAGATCAGCCTCCCGTCGGGCGTTCCCCAAGCCTTGAAACAGATTTCAACCGCAAGAGTCGAGAGAGGAAGACTTCCAGCAGAGCTGTGAGGGGTGCGCCGAAAATTTTGACCGATTTCCACCAGGAAGAACAGGATCGCTTAGCAGATCGGTTGAACCAGTACCATGGGCGCACTAGCCATCTCAACGATGATATTGAGAGCATCACTGAATCAAGAGCCAAATCGCCAGGACTCTTCCTTTCTCAGGATGACCCAACTCCATCACCTGCGCGACATCTCTCCCAAGAGGATAGATTTCCCGCCAATCACGCATCATGTACCACCAATCCAACCAGCATTGGTCCCTCCAAACGGTCACGGTGTCCATCACAAGAACATACGGAACGAACCACACCCAATGCCGCCTCCACAATTCAAGACACAGCAATAAACTTTTCGAAGATGGATGAGATTCTGATCCCACGCTCTCAACCCTCTCATCCCTTCCAAAATTCCAGCCCATCGCATGTTGTAGAAGATGATTCTCCGGTACATGTCGCCTCAGTCTCGTCAGTGCCAGTGACGACTCCGATACCTATATTAGGTCCTACTCCCCAAAAAGTATCGCCCTCAACAGCTCTCATCCCTTTATCACCAGGCTATGAAGCACAGTCTCCTACACTGGCGAGACAACGTGCCCCCGTAGATCTGATGTTGTCTAAAGTACCTGCGTCAAACCCAAAACCGCCACCAATTGAAGAGGTGTCAGCCAACACACCAGAGCCAGAAGCATCACCGTCAGTGAAGCCCCTTCCCAGAACAACCGCCTCTGTAACACGACCTCCGAGAGTTTCTTCGCCAAGACGACCACCCTCGATTGCACCACCAGAAAAGCTGCCACCGCCGCCAAAAGCCCAACCGCCAAGATCACCATCTCCAGATCCATCCCCACCCAAAGCAGCCAAACCAAGGCCCCCTCCACCGAAAGACCAATCGCCCACCCTACCCTCTCAAAACCCGTCATACCCCCTTCGCCCCACAACCACCACCACCACCAACCCAACCCTTCCCCCCTCCCCCTTCACCCCGCCCCCCGAATTCGACCTCCGCATAGCCCAAAAACCCCTCCCAGCCTTCCAAGCCCCGAAACCAAAACCAAAACCAAGACCTCGCTCTCCGCTCAAAAAATCAACATCAGATACCACCACCATGCGACCACCGCCCGAAATGCCAAACACACGATCCAAAACGAGGGATGAGGGAGAAGAGATTGGGGGAGGGGGAGATGCCAGCACGTCAACGCCGTGGAGTAAAGAGGCTTGGGACCTGTTTGGGTGCGGGAGGGATGGGGTGGAGTGCTCTTATGAGGAGTTTAAGCGGAAGGAGGGGTTGGTTTAGGAGGAAGGTAGATGGATGTATATAAGCAATATGCATTAGCTCGCTTACGAGAAGATTGTATACATACGTAAGATCCTCGAACGTTTACCTATATCGCCTATTCTGGCTACATTCTTGACTGGAGCTACGCGGTGAGTCTGATAGACATAGAGTGCCTAATCGTTATAGGCGAGGATTTTGTCATGTCCTTGCTCAATAGTGTAGCAAATGGCAAAGATCGATGGTGCTCCTGCTCATTTGGGCATGCTGTAGGTTGGAAAAGGGGGTCTTGAGACTTGCACACTGTGAATTACACTTACTCCTCACGTTGCAGTCAACGAGGAACTTCTAGAATTCCGCTAAAATGGTACTGATAGCAAGACACAAGTAACGATAATGGGATGGTGTGCAATACATAGATAATTATCATTAGCTCATGGTATGGTATGGTATCTACAAGACCTAGCCCAACAAAGCCAACCAAGAACCCCCCTCCCTATATCCTCGTCGAATTGCACATGACAAAAGAAAGCACGCCTGACTGGCAACGGCAATCTTTCTGCGATGGGTACTTGCAGGTGGTACGTACGCATTGATAGTAAGTAAGGTAAGCTCGAGAAAGACTGCCTGCAACCTCAATTTTCGTTGTATGATGTGATGCCAAGCTTCCGCAAATATTTAGAGGTATTTTCAGCCGTATGTTGTAGAGTTGACGTCGACATCTTAACTATATGCCAGATTTGTCAGGGAGTTTGAATGGTGCGAATGCACACTATGGCTCGACCCAGCGTGGGAGTGGTGTCGTCCGTTCTTCGTTAAAGCCCCGACGTCATGTCTCCCTATATTGTTGTTAGTCTTCTATTGCCACATATGCTGGAGAGGAAGGAAGCGTGGTCTCACCATCACAACAGGCCCTCACATTCTCCAACCTTCCACCCTGCTCCCTCTCCTCAATGACCCTCCTCAAATCCTCGGCGCTATCTGCACCCGCCGCAGCAACGACGCTTCTACCTCCCTCCCGCACACCCAACTGATGTGGCTCCTCTTCATCACGTCGCATGCTCGACCGACTCCGCATCGAGTTGCGTACTGAACCCATAAACCCGCTGCGGCGGCTGGCAACCGAGCCGTGCTTTTCATGCTTGATTTCGTTGGTATGATCAGTGGTATCTGGCGCTTTGCCTCCTCTGCTACGTGAGAGCGAACGGGAGATACGACTGCGCATAGAAGTTCGGCTTTCTCGGTGGGGTTCGTCTACGTTGTATTGAGTGTAGGGACTTCCGCTTTGGCCCGCGGAATTTGAGGCTGGTGGACCTCGGGCGGAAAGACGGGTCTGGTCTTGTCGGTTCTGAGCGCGTTTGCTGCTGAAGCTTGCAAGTGAGACGCGAGAGCCAGATTTGCGACGATTTTGTGGGTTGAATTCATTGACGTCTGTATCTGTGAGATCGTCATTCGTATTGTCGGTTCCGTCCGGACCAGTACGTAGGAGCAGGTAGGATAGCGCGTTGAACCAGGTTTCGTGGCGTTGAGAGGTTTGTGCTGTGAACTTCACGGAGCGGCCGGGTGTTATAATTATGAGGGATTTGCGGTGGAGACCGGGTGGCATAGGATTATCATCTGTCACTACTCGCACGGCTTCGATTGCCACACTCTTGGATTTGAGCTGTGCGCGATCGGCGGTGGCAGGATCACGGTCGCTCCAGTAGAGAGTGCGAGTATAGGGATGAACCCAGAAGAAGCGGCGATGGCGGGTGGACGACATCTCGCCGCGCCCTGCTTTGCGTGTGTACTTCCACATCATCTCACCAATCATAGTCTGGGTGATTGCTTGGATCATGCGGGGATCGGTATTGGCTGATACGCCATGTGGCATTGGCATGCCTTCAGTGCGAATATTGAAGCGCTCGTCGAGCTCGGAAGCGAATGATGAGAAAGACGAGCGTCGAGATACTTGGCTCCGAGTAGTAGAATAACGACCGGCGCGAGGGGTCGTCCCACCTTTCGACGAAGGACTCGGCAAGCCTTGTTGGGAAGGGGTTTGAGGCCGACTGTTTTGTCGGGACCTTGCTGTCTTGGATATGTATGCAGATGCCGGGGCCAGTGGTGGCCCCATTGAGCCTACAGGCTCGGTCGATGGCGCTCTCGAAGCGGCGGCAGCAATGGCTTCCTGGTGGTCTGGCGGCAGCGGAGGATACTGTTGTGCACTCCGTGAACGCATGCTTGTTGAACTGACAGGTCGCTTGAACGTCTTGCCTAAGGAGTCCTTGTATGTGACCATCTCCGGCCCTTTTCCTCTGGTTGTCTCGGGGGGCTCTTGATAGCGAGGGCCCTGCGGAGGGGAAACAGCGCCGATTGCAGAAAGCGGCTTCATTGCAGCTGCAGCAGGGTTCTTCTGGTTATCAAAGACAGGTGGCAAGATAGCTTTCTGGCTGAGAAGGGTGTCGATCTGCTCTGATGAAAGGAGCGTCTGGGCACCATGATCAGACATATAGACCCCTTGGGCCTTGGTGCCGGTTCGAGAAATATCTCTGTCCCGCGCATTTGGAGTAATCAGGTTGGGAGGTACTTCTGCGAGAGGTGTTTTGCCATCTGCCGCAAATGATCCCGGAGCTGCATCAAGATCTCGGCTTGTCTCGTCTCCAGCCATCTGTGGTATAGGAACTGCTGATTTAGGTCTACTCCAACTGAAGACCGTTCCAAAAATACCCCCAGTACTTCCACGATTGAACTCATTATCTGTTTCGCTCGGTCCACTAGCCGTACTCTCTGTAGCTCTAGTCGCGGTATCTGATCCCTCTACGACCGGCCTTTGCACCCTCTCCACAGGCGCTGTCTCTAGACTATGTATGGGGGATAGAGCCAATGTTGGCTGAGCCCTGACTGGGAGGCCGGCGGCGTAGGCATGGTCATTGGAGAAATGGCGCGGTTTCTGCGCATCGAATGTGTTTCTTGCAACATCTCGGACCTGTGGCATTGAAGACCTCGTTGACAAGGGTAACGTTTCAGTGCTTTGGCCAAATCCAGGAATGCCACCAGAGAACACTTGCAAAGGTTGATCCCATGCAGGACGAGGCTGAGTGGAATTTGAAGACCGTCTCGAGCCGAAATCGGAGCCACTGGCTGGAGGAGACACCAGTCCCTTATTTGGAGGAGTGTACGGAGTGCCGCCGAAGATCCTATTCGTGATTGCTGCCGCAGAGCTTGTTGGCAAGACACTCGAGGTCTCTGAAGATGGACCTGGATGGGGGCTGAACCCGGTTGGAGCGCTCCCAGCGTCCTCGGCAGGTTTCCATGGCTCCGTCATCATACCAGAATCAACGGTTGGTATCCGGGGCACTGGTGGTGGTGTCTCCCCTGCATACACCATAGTATTCGGTCTTGGCCCAGGGGTCGATGGCTGTGAGGTGATACCCCTTCTCATACTCGACGATGATCGCTTGTCGCTAAGACTTCTGCGCACAGGCTGTATAGATCTGGGGGAGCTTATGCTTCCTTTACTAGGTGTACCATCAATTTCGTCGCCACTAAGGTTTTCCAGTTCATTGAACAAGCTAACGTCGCCACCGCCATTCGTGAAACTAGCCGGAGAATTCTTCGCACTCGCTGGATTGCTACTTTGCGTCGGGGTGCTTCCGACGCGCGAATGTCGGGAGTTACGGTTTACCCTTAGGCGAAATCGCTGCGGCTGACCTTGTACTGGTGTGTGACTACCGTGCTCTGGCTCATCCCCAGACGTTGAAGCAGTACTTTGGATCGATCGCCTGTCGCCGGGCTTTGCTGTTGCCAGTGGGGATGGTCGCTTGCTACGCACAGTCCCACCTCGAGCTACACCATCTTCTGTCTCTGTCAACTCGTTACTGCTATCTCCTGCCATACTTTCCGCTCCCGTTTGGAAGGCATCGTTGTCAGTGATGTCACGCTCGTTAGCAGTCTCAAAGGCGTCCTCTGTTTCGTTGGCTGTCTGGTAAGCGTCGCTACTCTCTCCCAGTGCTCCACCTCCTAGAGCTCTGCTCTGCGAGAAAGCCTTTGGAACAGCTCTAGGTCCATTGTCGCGGTCATTGATACCATTATGATCTTCCCACTCTGCATCGTCGAGTGTTATGTTAGTCCTACTATGCCTAGCTGCTCCAAGACCGGGCCTTCCCGGTCTCTGCTTGTCAGTATGTGACTTTGATCTCGTCCGCTTCTGGCTGGGCTCGGCTCTTCGAATTTCCAGCTCATCTCTAGCCTCCTGCAGCAGCCGCTTCAGATCCTGTTTCTCGGATTTCTCCCGGTGAATGTTGCCCTTGAGACTTTGGATCATCCTATGAGCATGGTGAAGAGAGCTTTTCAGCGTCTCGGACTCCAACATAGAATGACGTTGAGTACCTTTCGTGGGAGATGGAGGCGGAGAATGTTCACGATCCAGGTCTAAGGGAAACTGTTCGGATTGTCCAACATCAGCCTCGGGCTCCATGCCATCATCCCGGAAGCGACCTGCAAGTCCATTCGCCAGCTCCCGGTTTTGGGATGTCAGGTCTTCAATTTTTCGCTGGAGTATGGCTTTTTCGCTTTCGCCTACATTGACAGTCTTTCGCAAGCCTGCAAGCTCGGAGTCGTGAGTCTTGCGTGAGACAGCATGATCTTCAGTCATCTTGCTATGATCTTGTCTTAGCTCATCCAATTCTCGTTGAGCATTATTCTTCTCTGCAGTGGCGAACGCTAAACTCTGTTGTAGCTTTTGTTCCCGATTGGCTGCTTCTCGTGCAGCTGCATTGCTCTCTTGCGCTTGTGTTTCCAGATTCCAATTTTCATCCTTGTAGCGTTGCTCGCTTTCATCCAAGCTTCGTAAGCGTTGCGAGAAACCCTCCGCCTCAAGTTCTAGCTTCGATTTTTCAGAATTGATAGTTTTAAGTGCTTCATCACGTTCCTGAAGCACCCCTTGCAGATGCCTAACCTGTCCGAGAAGCGAAGTTGTGATCTCGGCTGCAAACTCAATGTCATCGGTTTTAGAAGCCTGGTTCCGCTGTCTTCTCGGGACATTGACCTTTGAGGGTGAGTCCGTAGCCTGGCTGGAAAATTTTGTAGGACTTGCATGATTCTGAGAATACCTATCAGCGAGACTTGTGTACTGGGGAAAGAGCACCGTACCCTGCCGTCGAGCGCGAAAGGGGCATCTGAACCATCTCCTTGCGTGTTTGCCTTTGGTCCGAGAAATGCCCTGGCGCTTTGCCGGCCAACCTCGTTGTACTCCTTTTCGATCTCAATCAATTTTTGCCGTAGCTCTGGGCTGATCTCCCCTTCCTCATCCTGTGATCCCACATCCCGCAGCCGCAAAGACAGGTTCTGTCGTTGCTGAACCAATGTAGTTCCGAGCTTGGAAGTCTCTTGAATTCTTCGATCAGTCTCGGCTAGGTGGGCTTCGAGCGCTCTCTTCGCTTGCGCTGGTGATGAAGATGGGTGGTTCAACGAGAAGAGCTGAGTATCATAGGACGAGAATCGATGTGGATGGGGATGGGTAGGCGGAGTCTCCATTGCGAAAGGGTCCCCCTGAAGATGGATTCCATTGACACCATCCAGTGCTACCGGCTGTCGCGTAGATTCGCCGATAGATGTTGCCATTTGGCCGGGGTTGCGTTCAACCTCTGTGGATCGCTTTTTCGGGTCAAGAGGTAGTATCAGGATCGGGCCATGCCTCCAACCATCGGATGTAGAGGCGCTCTATCTGCGCGACCTGCTGCTGCGATTAGATAATAATTGCAGAGCAGAGGTTGTGACTGGCGACCACTGGAATGATGGCCGAGCACGCGCGGATCTTCCCAGTTTGCCTGCGTCGACTCTTTTCGCTCGATCAGACTGGCTGCTGTTGGAGCGAATGACGGCTGGTCCGACAGCGTTGGAAATATAGAAGTCGTTGGTATGAGGTGACAGAGGGAATTAAACTATTGTTGATGATGCGTCTCTCCGCGAAAACTGGGTGTTGTTGTCGGAGTCTTGGCGGTCATGGTGGTCTTGGCACTACATTAGCCCTATCATGATGATTTGCAATCTCAACTCCTGGCCAGTCACATATCAGTATCTATTGTGACATCTGCGAGTCATCATTCACTCACATCAAACACGATATCAAGCAATAGACACAAATAGACCGAGGACATTGCCAAGTGCCGCTGCGGAGAGCCTCCGGATAGTGTTCGGCAACACTGGGTTCCCCTGCAACCTGGGGAAGCTCGCCTCTAGCCGAACTCTGCAGCAACCAAAACCCTAGACTCTCAACCGAATCGTGCATGCACACAGCAGCTCCAGTGAACAGTCATGGACACAGCAATCGCGATCCCTTCAGAGGGGCAACCTCTCTTCAAAAAGCGTGGCAATAGGAACCTTCGCAAGCGTCCCGCTACACCACCCCCAGCAGCTTCAGATCCCGAGTCTGGCTACACATCCACCGAAGACGAAGGTCGCAGGGTAAAGAGGCGGAGGAAGAACGCCATCGTGACCGCCTCATCGAACAATGCACCCAAGTCCAATACAGAAGACCTCTCAACTACTACATTCGCTGCAGATCGTTCCGCCCAGATCGTAGCGACCAACGATGCCACGAAGACATCGAACTGGTTCGACGAGTCAAGTCCCGATGCGAAGAATTTACTGGGCACAACGCGACCTCGACCTTCGGTTGCTGCGACTGATATAGAGCAAAGCGACGGCATCTACAAGGGCGCTGCGGGCTACAAGACCTTCATTCAAAAGAACCCTGACGCCCCCCAAAGGGCAGTCGGCCCTGTCAAAGCACCAACAAACATCCGCACGATCACAGTCACAGATTTCGCACCGGATGTGTGCAAGGACTACAAACAAACCGGCTTCTGTGGCTTCGGCGATAGCTGTAAAGTAAGTCATGTTTCCTCCCCGCTTCTTCCCCCGTTCCTACCTCACCTGGTGCCGTGAGCCATGTCTCAAGAGCATATCCTCCGGAGCTTTGTCCTATGGAATACATATTTGCCTTCAAGAAATGAATGCTCACTGCAAAATGATTTAGTTCCTACACGCGCGCGAAGACTACAAGCAAGGCTGGGAACTCGACAAGGACTGGGAGGTCGGTGCCAAGAACAAGAAAAAGGGGAGCTCAGCAGCGAAGAATCTGGCGGATGCGCAGGATTCGGACGAAGAGGATGCGGCATTAAAGGGGATACCGTTTGCGTGTATCATTTGCAAGAAGCCGTATACCAACCCAATCGTGACGAAGTGTGGGCATTATTTCTGTGAAGCGTGTGCCTTGCAGCGGTACAGAAAGCATCCGTCATGTGCAGCTTGCGGTGCTGGGACGGGAGGTGTGTTCAATGGGGCGAAAAACTTGAAGAAGATTCTGGATAGGAAGAGGGAGAGGGGGAAAAGGAGGAGGGAGAAAGCACTCGAGGCTGGAGAGGAGGTTAGCGAGGAGGAGGTCGAAGACGGCAATGGCGATGACATATGAAGATGGTATATACACAGCTATAACTACCTCACACTCAACAGATTTTCATTTCCCACAAAGTACCTCTTCTGCTCCAAACACCTCTCGCTCTTACACCCCTGACACCTCAGCCCCATCTGTCTCGAACAACTCTCCCCACTCCTCAAATGCCTCACCGCCACATCCGCCAACGCCTGAATAAACACCGGACTCCCATTCAGACTCTCCGCCCTCTTCACCCCCGGATGTCCCGCCTCATGAATAACCTCCTGATCGAGCTCAAACAGCGTCTCGATATGATCGCTCGTGAACGCGATCGGCACCAGCACCAGATCCGTCTGCCCCTTCTTCACATACTCCATCACCGTATCGCTCGTCTGCGCGCCCAGCCACGCGCTGGGTCCCACCTGGCTCTGCCAACAAAGCCGGTAGGGGTTGCTGAAGTTCAAGCGCTGCATGACGGCGTAGACGGTGGCTGAGACCTCGGCGGGGTAGGTATCGCCTCTGTTGACGACGCTCATTGGTAGACTGTGGGCGGAGAATAGGATCACCACATCTTTCCTCTTCTCTTCTGGGTATGTGGCGAGTTGCGCTTCGACGTTGCGTGCGAAAGCTTCGACGAGGCCTGGATGCACCGGCCATCGATCGATCACACTCCATGTTATCGTCCCCTCAGGCTCCACTCCGCTCGCGTCTTTTCCTTCTAATCGAGTCCGCCACTTCCACAGCTCGTTCAGCGAGCTCCCGGTCGTGCTACACGAATATTGCGGATACTGTGTAAACGCTACCGCTCTGCCACCCCTTCCCTTTCCAAAACCATCATCCAGTAATTTCGCATACATCTCTTCTGTGAGCGGGTCTGCATAGCGGAAAGCGACGTAGGGTTTATGTGGCGCTGTCTCGGGCGAAATGCGATCGAGGATCTTGCACATCTCTGTACTCTGGTATTCGGACCATTTGCGGATGGGGGAGCCACCGCCAATGGCGGCGTATTGTTTCTGGATCTTGGGGGTGCGGCGTCGTGATATTAGGGGCCCAAGGTAGGATTGGAGGCGGCCTAGGGGGATGAGATCTGCGTCTGCCTGGGGGGCTGGAGTCAGTGTTTGTAAGGGAGTAGAGCCCTGTGTATTGAGGACGCAGAGTACCCACGAATAGTCTGCTAAGAAAGGTCCCCACTTCGTCTGTAGTGGAAGGGCCGCCCATGTTCATGAATACCATTGCTGTAGGACCTTTTGACGAAGTCGCATCCTGGGTTACGGGCGGAACCACCGTTGCCATCGATCGCCGAGGGGGCGCCTCAAGGAAGATCTGCTTCAAGGGAGCATGCTGCGTACATATTGCAGTGGTTCTAGTCAGGCAGGAAGTTGGGGAAGTTCTGCAGAGTTGTGATATTGGATTTCGCAATGCCATTATAGATAGCAAGATCGCTACGGAGCGAAGGCGTTACGATGGCAGAAACATGAAAGCCGGGTCAGTAATGGTGACGGTTGATACAGGATAGTGTTATTGCATGACGCCTCCAAAATATGATCACGTGTCCGGCTTTAAGCCCACGGATATAGTGTAGTCACCAGAGAACCGCGTCTGCTACATCCCCTTTATATCAATTCCGTAGTCCTCCCTATTGAACTCATTCGTCTGCAAATTCATAGCATGAAACTCCAAATACACTACTGTCTAGCATAGAATCTGCTGCTTACTTAGGTAGCCATATCATACGATTTCCCATCAACCCATATAGAATCGCCACTTCAGCTTGTGCTCACAAGCGGCTCGACTTCTTTATCCAACACCCTCTGGACTTAACTCCTAACTACCCCAAAAATGGGTAAACGATGCCTATCGACTCACGCACAATCCTCAAGACCTCTTCCTACAAGAGCTTCTCTACAATTATGATACCGGATGTTTCTCTTATATATCCCCAGCACGAACCACCCATAGCAAGATTACTACCACTAAGAACCTCTCTCACACATCAAGTCTTCCACCAATCAGTCGTAGAGACGACTTTCGCCTAGAGAATGTGGTTAATTGACATAGTCTTGTAGCAGACAGAGACTACTCTATGTTAGGGCGGTAGCTACAGACCCATCACATGATAAAGTCCTCGCTTACCCGTCATCGAAGCCGAATCTAAATGAAAATAAGTCTTCCCTATATCTAGAACAACCTCACTGCACCTTGATAGCAGGGTCGTTATCGTTCTGAAGAGAAGTGATTCTCTCATAAACTCCATGCTCGTAGTAATACTCTTCCCCCTGCCACTGTGAGCCAAGTGGGCTAGCTTTCCTCTAGATCTAAGATGCATCTGCTAGCATCAACCTGTTACCTTTGAGTGGTATGGCCACGAACGGAAGTAAGCTGTCCTGAAAGTCCAGGTCTCTTCTTTCGGGCCAGGGGGGAATTGGATTCCCCCGAGTGGCTCTTAGAGGGAGAAGATTTCCGAATCAGGCTGACTATGAAGTTTCATGGTCTTCCCTAACCGTTCCATATTCGACGTTTGCCGTGCGTCAAAACCCCCTGTAATACTCAGATTATAGCCGCGGAAGTTTCGATCATCCTTGCTTTAGGCGGGTTCTGGCACCGCTTTGAACTGCCTGCGGTGGAGACTCTTCAGTTGCGCAAAATGGAAAGATAGAGACCGCATGAGATCCGAATCACGGTGATATGACCACATCTAAGTAATCATTTACCATGTCGTTGGGTTGATTTCAGCGAAACCACTCGTCTTGCAGGAGCTCCTTGGCGGTGGGTCGATCCCTTGGATCGAGCTTCATAATCTTGCAAATAAAGGTCTTGTCTTCTGTTGAAAGCTCCTTGTCATCTGACATGTGAAAGGGTTTCTGTAGATTATGCTCGTTGACGAGGTTAATGACGGCTGAAAGGATGCCGAGCCTGTCGTCATCGGCAATCTCACCGTAGCTCATGGGTACTGGTCCAAAGATACTTACTTGCTTGATGAGAACTTGTAAAGGATATTCTTCACTCTCGAAGGGAACCTCGGTCGGCTTGAATATATGCCAATTGCTGCCCCAGATGAGGCTGATAAGCTGAGGGGAGTCAGGAATGGATATTCTAAGATGTGTGGCTCCTGTCACTCACAGTCGCTCCAAAGGACCAAATGTCCGTCGGCGCCCTCCAGCGAAGATTTAGCATTGCCTCAGGGCTTCGAAATATCGCTGCTCCAATGACATGACCCTGTTCGAATGGGCTCGCGTTTGGGTCGACCATGAAAGCATCGCCACAGTCGCCAAGCTGCACTTCGCTGAAGCGGTCTGGTGCCGTTCCATAGTTGACAAGAATGTTGTCAGGTTTGATATCTACACGTCAATTCGTTTAGGCGCCAGAATTCGTCCGGGTGCTTTGTACAATACCTGTGTGCACATATCCGCGGCTATGTAGCGCATCTAGAGCTTGCAAAATATTCCGTGCGACGTACTTGATGTCCGCTTTCTCTAGCGCTCTCGTATTCGAGGCGTTGAGCAGATTATCGTCCAGATACTTCAGTATGAGTGAAGGCGGATCATCACTCGTATCAATAATAGGTCGAATGTAAGGACATTCACGAGCGGCCTCCAGGACGTCGCGTTCATTCTTCAGAGGCCAGTCAGAGGCGGTTTTGACCGTGACCTTCTGAGAGTTGGAATTACTATTCAAGCATCAACCATGAAAAGATAAGATCAGTCAGGTATGCGCAGGACACTCTCACATCGCTGACCAGATTCTTCGATGCAGCTGCTCCCGAATCGTGTAAATGTCATGTCTGCCTTGCAACCTCTGTCCAACAAGTAGAGCGGCCGCCTGGACAGAAAGCTGCGGTGTAAGACGCATCTATATGTGAAGGAGAATTGTATAATTGGGACATGCATGTATAGATCCAAAAGTCAAGGGTCTACCCGCGCTAGCGTTCGTGTATCCAATCAGATTGCATCTCCGAAAAGGCCGAGTTCACAGCATACGGAGCGAGTAATGATTTCTTGGAACCACTACTTCCCACATTCAACATTATACTTCTTATAGCGAGCCTCAGTCCCCGAATAAATACCCCCTCCGTATCTACAATATCACTTTCTCTGAGCTTCCACAAAATTGATTAGTGCCACGCTTTCCAACATAGTCTACCTGCAATCCATTAATTTACCAACAATAGAAATGCTTTCCATTTCCGCCCATCCATCAGCAGCTTCAAATCAGAAAAGCATAGGAAGTTCCAACCTTGTCACCTCCCAAGACGGTCTAAAGTCTAGAGATGGAATGTTGAGTAAGGTAAAAAAAATATATATCTAGGCATTTTATAAACTGATGAACTATGAACCGTCTTAGGTTAGGGGAGTCGAACCCCCGGTCCTTGTCTTTTACATCTATTGCCATGGATGCACCGGTAGCTAATAAGGTAGCTATCCTAGTCCTATTACACCAATTCTGACTACAAGTAGCTACTCTAAGAGTACGAATCTAACGGCCCGTAGGTCTTTTTAAAGAGGAGTACACCCACGGTATCCTACTCTATAAAGGGAGACTGACTATCGAGAGCTTACTCAGCACAGTCCCTAGCTCTTTATAGAGTCTTTTTACCCACTAAAGTAAGATCTAAAGAACTTCGCTTATACCAGCTCTATTCTATAGATTAAGTAGTACAGCAGACCTACTACGTAGTCTAAAGACTAACAAGTGTCATACTGACTGACGTTTACCCCGAACTTAATGACAGCCCCTATAGGATTCGAACCCACGCAGTAGCTGTATCTAGTACAGGTCTACTGCACCAATAGCAGTGTGTGTCAAACACCGCTGAGGCTGAGTAAGGTATAGATCACGGACAAATAGGCCGAGTAATGATGCAGCCATTTTGACTGGTCAACATTGGTTCCAGACTAAGTGAATGGTTAGTGGCATGCTGATTTCGAAGGTCATGTTAGGAAATCACTCGCTGAACTGTAGTCTCCTTATTCCCTGTAATTTCCTATGACTCTGGCTTAAAAAGGCCTTGTGTTGAATATCATGAAGCATTGTCGACTCTACAACGATAATCGAATCATTCAATGTCTTTGTTTCATCTGTACATTGTTCCCATGCACATATAATTACGACAATAGCCCATATCTCAGAGAACCCAACCCTCTTCTCCCTCCTTAACCCAAGCTTCCCTAGCTATACACGTCTGGTACCTATCCTTCGAAACACGCTCTTAGAAAAAGTCAGTGATCATGCACTCCACGGATCAAATGTACAACGAGGCGTTTCAGCCCTTCCGACACGATAAGGGAACTGCTTACCCCACCCGCCAGAGCGACATCGACTTCCACAAAAACGGCTCATTCACCGCACGCAACAGAGGGCCCTTCCTCACTGAAGCCGACACAACCGAATACATGATGAAACACAACACACTCACGAAACGCCCCCGCACATCGGAACAAGCGGCCATGGACAGACTCGCCAACGCCCTTCGCGACCACAGAAACGGCCACAAACTCGGCCCCGACTTCGCCATCAAAGCCTTCTCGGACCTCGACCTCGTCTTCTTCGGCGGCCACCTCGCCGGCAACGTCTGCGTGAGCTGGAGCAGCAACGAGACCGACAAGCGCTTGGAGGCCCCGACATGCCACCACGAAGAAGGCCTTCAGGCCGTCATCCTAGGCGTGACCGAGCGACGACGCCGCTGCGGCGAGCGGGGCCAGTGCCGCATCGTGCTGAATGCCGAAACCTTGTTCTCGCGCACCGCGCCGTGGGAACCGGTCGAGCGCATGATAGGCGTGCTGCTGCATGAGATGGTCCATGCCTATGACCACGTAAGGTGTCCCGATGCTCAGGAGTTGGATGGGGATGGCAGGCGCCATGATGCGCACTTTGAGACAAGGATCAATGTCGTGCATGAGCGTGCTGTGAGGCTTTTGGGACTGAGGGTTATAGGGGAGGATGAGCCTTATCGGCAAAAGATTTTCTTCAGGAAGGATGTGGGAAGTCGGCGTGAGGGTGGTCGGAGACACAGGTCGAGGCGGTAGGGGCGGTTTCGGCTATAGGCGGCGAAGAATGTGGAGTGCTAGGTAGCATTTGCTGAAAAAATGAGTAGATCAGTTATTGTAAACGTGCCTGCGCGTGTGGTGGTATGCTGTATCAGGGATAGGTACCGCATTATTTCGATTATATCAATCTCTAATCCCACTAACTTGCGTATAAAGCAGGAGCTTACAGTTTCCTATCCTCTCATCGTATCCGATTATTCAGTCATGAACCAATAGTGATACTTCCTTCGCTAACTTCAACCATTATGCTTAGACTCAGCTAGAACCCGACGGGTTATGTAATGTACAATATGAGGCGAATGTGCACTTCATGAAGCTTGCTGTCGATGATGGTTGACCAAATATCGTTTACGTGGCGTAGACTTCTCGCTGGTTTATGGCACTCATGGCCAAAACCTATATGTACATCTCATTGACGCTGCTTCACGTGTTGTTTCGTAGATCCTTTGGCGCATTAGACGGTAGCAGCGGCTTGAAATTTTCATGCGGTGATCTGAAAGTATCTTAACCATGATCGTTTTTTATGGCAAGGGGGCTATTAGTGTATTGCGCTGTATGTTGTACTATTGCCATAGGCCAGCAGCGATTATAAACATGTAGGTAGGTAGGTAGGTAGTATTTATAGACGGATCCGGCCCTATAAGGGTCATGCCGCAGCTATCTAGTAGGGTTTCTAAGCCTAATAGGTTCTAGAGTAGCCGAATTATAAGCTATAAGTCTAGCTTAAGCGTCCCCCTAAATACGCTTATAAGTTAAGTAAATTATATATAAGATATATTATTATCCCTAAAAGTCCCTTAAAAGTCCCTATCCTATTACTTTATCCCTTTATCCTAGTCCCTTAGTCTATAATTAGGGGTAATAGGATATTCCCTTACTATTACTATTACTCTTACTATTATACTTATACCTACTTATACCTAAGATCTTAATTATTTATAAGTAGTTATAAGGGCTTTTTTAAACTTAATAGTAAATCTATACTATTAAGGCACGAATAAACCAGTACGATTTATAGGTTATAAGAGCTATTATTCTCTAGATATTAAGACGTCTAGTCTACCTATCTAAACTAAGCTATATTAGGCTTAGCGCCCTAAGTAGATTATATTAAGCTATATTAATTACTAATAAAAGTATATTATAATATCTCCTACCGTTATAAAAAAGCTCGTCCTAAGCTATTATTATAATAATTTATTATCCTTATCTATTTTAATATAATCCTCTTAATTAAGTTAATTCCTAAGGTTTTAAGTTATAGTTTTACTACCTACTTAATATATTAATACTAGGGCTTCTAGAGTAGGGAAGTATTTACTTAGAGTAACTATTATATTATCTAACTTCTTTAAAATCTTATTAATATCTAATTTATATTATTCTTTAATAGTATTATTATTTATAATAGTAAGTTTATTAAACTTATTAGATAGTAGTTATAATAACTAGTCCTATTATAACTTAAAAAGGTTTAAGGCCTTAACCTTTTTATCTATAAATATAGTAAGCGCCTAGAGTTCTATTACCTATTAGTTAAGACTATCTACCTACTTTTATAGTTATACTTTATACCTTTCTAGGGTTCTTACTTTTAGAAACTTAAGTAGACTTAGTAGACTTAGTTAAATTTACTCTAGATTTAGGGTCCTTTAATTTAATAATAAAGCTATTAGTTTATCTATTAAGAATAGGTTTAGGAATTTTAGTAATCCGGACTCTATACTTAATACTAGGAAACCTCCTTATTTTCTAGACTTAACTACCTTACCCTTAGTCTTCCCTTTCTTTTAGAATTTTAGTAATCCGGACTTTATACCTAATACTAGGAAACCTTTAGGTTTTCTAGTAGTCTTCCTAATTCTTACTTACTTTCTTAGGGGTAATTTCCTAAGTACGTCCTAATTATTAGGTATTATATATATAGGATAGAGGTCCCTTAGAACCTATACCTAATCTTTTCTTAATATACTAGGGACCTCCTTCTCCTTAGTAAATTTCTAGTAGCTTACGCTAATTTTTTTAATCTTTCCTATTCTTTCCCTTATATCTCTATAGAGTTAAAAACTATTCTAGATTATAAATTAGAGTTAGCCTTTATTATCTTTTATAAGGATAGGAGCCTTATATAATTAAAAATTACCTATAAGCTATCTATTAATATTAAAATTTAATTTCTAGAATTAGCTCCGCTTTTTAATATTAAGATATATAGCTTAGAAAGCCTAAAAATCTAGTAGGACTATAAATACCTAATAATATACTATAAAATTATCTTTATTAATTTCTACTACTAAGTCTTATATAACTTTATTAGGAAATATATTTATTATAAGCTACTTAGGGTAGCTATTATAATCTACCTATTCTTATAATTTTAGGCTTATAAATTTTTCCCTAGCATTTTCTCTATTATAAACCTACCTTCTAATATAGCCTTCTAGATTATAATAGGTAATAGCTATATCTTTATCTATAATCTTAGCGTACTCCTTAAGTTTACCTATAAGTATAGTATAAAGTTACCTAGTTTCTTTTATACTAAGCTTTATAGTTAACCCTTTATCCTACTTAAATTCTATAATATTAGTATTTTTAGACCCCCCGCTATTTATCCTAAGATTATTATTATTTCTTAAATCTACTTCCTAGTTAATACTTAATAATAGGCTACTTATAGTTCTTAACTCTATATCCTAGTTAATATCTAATAATATACTAGGTCCCCTTTCCTAGTATTCCTTTAATTTATTAATAGAATTAAAAATATTTAAGGTTAAATTTACTATTATTATTTTTCTTTTCCTTATATTTTTATTTAATACTTTAATAATACCGTCTTTTAAGTATTTAAGATCCTAGTTAACTCTAAAGACTTAAGAGGGAGGAGCTCTTAGATTTAGTTCTAAGTAGTTATTAGGGTCTTAAAAGGATTTTTTTTTAACTCTATCCTAAAGACTAACCGCCGCCTTAATAGTAATAAAGTTAAATACTTAGAATCTTTTAAGAGCTTCTAACTAGACTTAAGCTTCTTCCTAAGTCTACTCTTATATTAGTATAAATATAGTTTCCTAAGGGTATTTATTATAATCCTTAGAGTATATAATTAAAGGTATAAATAGATATTAAATAATATCTTCTTTTACCTAATAAATATTTTTATTATATACTACTAGTATAGATATATTTAAGGAAATTCTATTTAGCTACTAGGCCCGCTAGATCTATACTTTCTAGGTAGATTTCCTTAGAATTCCCTAGAGTAGGAAAGAGAGGTAGCGGTTATTAAGAACTAGATAGATAAGATTATATAAAGGTAATAGTTTTTTAAAAATATTATATTAAAGGAATATTAATACCACGGCGTTTAAATACTAGTCTAGGTAGATAGGTAGACCTCCTATTAAGTAGTCTAGAATCTTATTAAGTTTAGTCTCTAATCTTTATACTTAGAGTAGGCTAGAAGTATTAGGTAGATATTTAAGAATTTTACTAGTAAATAATCTAAATTTATAGAAGTCTATAGTAGGGAAGCGCTAGATATAGCCCTTATTAACCCTAATCCTTAACTAGTCTACTAGGTTTCCCTTAATCTACGCCTTAGATAGTTAATAATAATAGTATTTATCTCTTTTATAATTATAAAACTAGCGTAGTAAGGACCTTACTTTAGTAGTAATAGTAGTATAATAATCTATTATTATAAGTAATAAGTTATAGTTTAAACTAAGGTATAAGTAAAAGAATATATATTAATACTAAGTATAAGAGTACCTATTTTAGTATTTTTAGCTATTACTATATTCTTTATCTAATAGTAATTTTCTTATAAAGCCTCTATTTTATTATTATTTATTAATTTAATATCTTAGTATAGATATAGATTCTTTAATCCCTATCCTAGTAAGTATAAGACTTCTTAAATTTTTTAATAACATCCGGTATATCTTCCTTAAGCCTCTAGGTAGGCTTATAGGTATCCTCTTTATAGCCTTTCTACTTAACTTAATACCTATTCTACCTACCCTATTTTTCCTTTTAAATTATCCTTTCTACTATAAATTCTTCCTAACCCTAGATAATAATTAGAGCTAGTAGGGGTATATCTTAATTATATAGGTTAGGTTTTAATTATTTAAGATAGATAATTAAGATAACTAGGTAAATCTTTATTATATTAGGAGGAAGCTCTAGCTTATAAGTAAGTAGGCTTATTTTTTATAGAATTTTATAAGACCCTACCTTCTTAATAGTAAGGGATAAACTTTTAGGGATATAGTACCTAGTATCCCTTATTTTTACTAATTTTAAATAAATATATCTAGATAGGTCTAGTACGCGATATTTTAAATCCTACTTATAAGCTATTTTAGCCTAGGCTAATTTAATAGTATTAAATATATTATTCCTAATAGTTTCTTAGTTATAAAGAAAATTTCCGGCCGTAGAGTTAGATTTTAATATTATAGATAATAAGAATCCTCTTAGCTTTACCTTATATAAAACTTTAAATAGTATTATAATTATATTAGTATTCTCTAAAGTATTTAATACGTACTTAACTTTTATTAGAAGGGTATCCTAGTTTTCCTTATACTAGCTAATTAATAAGTAATATAAAGCTATCTCTACTATTTAGTTTATTTATTTAGCCTAGCCGTTAGCGGCGGGATAGTATATAGTAGTTATTCCTAGGGAAACTCTATATCTAGTAAATAGGGTTTTCTAGAAGGTACTAGTAAATTTTAGGTCTCTATCTAAAATAAGATGGCTTAGTATACCCTAAGTTCTATAAATATTATTAAAGTATCTATTAGCCTAGTCTTATACTAAATTAATTTTATTACCTAGTATTAGATAAATAAACTTAGAAAACTTATCTATTATTATAAGTAAAGAATTATAGCCGCTAGTAATTAAAGGAAGGCTAATAATAAAATCTATTAATAATTCTTCTAGCGGCTACTAGGATACCCCTACGGGTTAGAGTTCCCTATATAGTAGTTATCTAGAAGGCTTAGATAGTTAGTAGGCTAGATACCTATTAATATAACCTTAGATAACCTTATATATCTTTAGAAAATATACTAAACTATATAGGTAGTTATATATATAATAAATACCTCTATATATATAATAATTATATATATATTCTAAGATTTTCCTTATAAGTTTTTTAGGAATATATAAGTAGTCTAGCCCTAGATAGCTAATTATATATAATAGTTAAGAATTAATATTAAGCTAGTATACTTAGTAAATAGTCTTTAACCCTATTTCTAGTTATTAGGATTCTTAGACCTACTTTTAGACCTACTTATAAATCCGCCTAAAATAAGGGTCTTTTAGTAAGGTAGATATAATTTCCTTAAGAAAATCTTATTTAGCCTAGATGACTACTACTAGGAATATATTAGTTAGATTAGGTTTCTTAGTAGGAAGTCTTAAAAGGCTATTAGCGTTTCTATAGGATTTCCCTACCTAGTAGATAATTTTTATCCTTAGTTAGAATATTAATAAATATAGCGCCTATTTATTTAGCCTAGTAGACCGCCGTCTATTTATCTTATTTTATAGTACTAAACTTAATATAGTATAATTAGTAATAATAGTAAAATCGCCGTTATTAAAGAATTAGGGAAGCTTTATAAGGGCCTAAACTAAAGTAGTAGCCTCTAATTCTATAGCCTAATATCTTATTTTAGTATTTAAAAGGTCTTTAAAAAGAAATAAGATTAGTCTTTCTACCTTATTAGACCTAATCTAGTATAACGTAGTTCTATAACCTTTCTCTTTACTACTATTTATATAAAGAATAAAAGGCTTACTAAAGTTAGAGAATATTAAGGTAGGGGCGTTATATAATTTATTCTTAAGTATTTCTTATACTTTATAGTATTAGGGGCTAGTATATAACCGCCTAGATTTAAACCTAGATCTATTAGGTTCTTTAGGTTTATTAGGGTTTATTATTAATTTTAATAGTAATAACTTTACTAGTAAAGGGCTAGAGGTATCTACTAATAGATATTTCTTTTATATATAGTTCCTCTAGGGGTAACCCTTATTTAAGCTACCTTTAAAGCCTTCTATTTTTAGTCTAATAAGAGGTCGAGCTATTATAGCGTAATATTTAATAAATTTTTAATAGTAGCTAAAAAATCCTAGTCTAGTTTTAAGTTCCTAAAGATTTATTAGGAAAGTTATATTTTAAACTACTTTAACTTTCTCTTCTATAGTACTTAAACCTAGTCTAGAGATATAATATCTTAAAGCGGTAATACTAGGATAAGTAAAATAATATTTTACTAGGGATAATATAATATCACTTTTCTCTAGTAGCCCTAGGACTTAGTCTAAGTACTTAAGATAGTTATTAAGAGTAGTTAAAAAGATTATTATATTATTAATATATACTAGGATAAATTACTATAAGTATAGAGATAGTAGTATTTCTATCTAATATTAGAAGAAACTTAGAGTATTTACTAACCCTATTATAGAGACCTTTAGCTATTCCTAACCCTAGTAGGGGCTAATAAACGTCGTCTTCTACTAGTTTAAAGGGCGTATACCCTATTAATAAAACCCTTTTATAAGGTTAATAAAAGAGAATATTACTAATCTACTAAGCGCTCTTAGGATTATATCTTATTTTAGGAGGGGATTGTTATAGGTATGGGATTTTCCCATACAGTCATGTCTTAATTTCTTGATGTTCATCCTCGGGTACGCTACGCCCAACCCGGTTAGACCCTACGAACAAAGAAAACCGATAGATATCATGGATTTTCCATTCTAGATAGCTAATAATTCATACATACTATACCCCAGATAACGGACCCGTAACAATGGTAGCAACACCAGATGTTCGATCATGGCTGCTCTAAGCGCCTTATCATTGGCTGCATAGTGCGCCTCACCATTGCTGGCTGCTGAGCGCCCTAGAATGCAATAGCAAAGAACAACACCAAGAACCTCCATTCAAACCTCCCTCACAAGAATCTATTCAGCATACCAACGACAAACCTACATACCTATCCAGTACGCCCATTCGAAAGAGCGACTCCGGTAGCCTTACCCACGCTCACGACACCTCAATCTCCTGTTCCAACCGCCTTCAAGAAATCATGGAACAACAGTCACTCCTTACTAGGCTAGACGCCCTAGACATATTGCTAGCAAATTCCAAACGCACCTTCAAGCAATGCTTTAGACAGCCATTACCTCCACCTCCACCTCCACCAATGATATCCATCAGTCGCTACCCCAAAACATGTGTCCAGGCACTACAAGAAATACTACATGGGGTGGAAGATACGGACGACGATGACGGCAACAAGGAAAAGCCTACTCCACCTCCCTCGCATCAATCGGCCAAAGCGAAGACGTCAGCATCACCTCCTACATTATCATCACCAGCAGAACAAGCCGTGTCACCTCCCACGGAGCTACCTACCTCTGGACTGACACCAACACCACTACCTCCCTCACCTACCTACATGCCTGGAACGTACATGACGATGGACGACCTGTTCACAAGATATGCTCCACTTCAGTCTGTCCAATCAGCTCGCCCTATTCGCCCTACCGTCCTACCCACCCTCAGCATCCATGACCTGTACGCGAAATTTCATAAACCGACACCTCCAAGGACATTAGCATCAACGACAGCACAGGCAATGCCCAAGACGCCAATACCAAAGAGGCCTAGCGCTATGAGAAAAGTTTCAAATGCAAAGACATCGGCAATCGACTCCTTTTCACTGTCCAGTTTCGCTGAAACCGCCAAGATATTATTAGTCCGAGTTCCTACGAATATCAACATTCCTCATGCGCTCATTTCTTAACGATGCGTCTACCGATTCTATTCATTTCTTCATGGGCTTCAAGACATGTCTATTACCTACCACCGGAACCACTTTGCAGCCTGATCGCCGCTATTATGACCTCGCTGTCGCTGTCGGAGCAACTCGACTTATGGCGCTACATGGCGGATGGCTTCTCCGTTTCTTCTTTCTTCATTTGTTAGCATGAATGCATAGCGATGGACGGTACATGCATAAGGACTTCTGATTGGCTACCCACGTGGCTGAAGCACCTCCCCGGAGTCATGACAGCGAGGACGCTGTTTTCTTTTTAAAAAAGGTGACATTGTTATAGGTATGGGATTTTCCCATACAGTCATGTCTTAATTTCTTGATGTTCATCCTCGGGTACGCTACGCCCAACCCGGTTAGACCCTACGAACAAAGAAAACCGATAGATATCATGGATTTTCCATTCTAGATAGCTAATAATTCATACATACTATACCCCAGATAACGGATCCTTAACAGGGATATATATCTAGGTAGAGCTTAGTATTAACCTTATATAAATCTACTACTACTCTTAACTTCCTGTTCTTTTATATTATAAAGGCTAGTAATAATACAGTAGATAGTACCCCTAGAGGAACCTTTTTAATTTAGCCCTACTTTACTAGGGGGTCTAGGATTAAATTTATAACCTTATAATCCCTTTAAGAAAGGTTATAAGGGTTCTACTTTAATCCCGCTATATTAGTTTTATCTTTAAAGGGTATTAGTATCTTAATACTATTATTCAACTTTCCTAGGCTATTTTAAAAAAGTATCTTATACTTTTTAAGTACCTTTTTAATATATTCCTAGTATTCGGGTCCCTAATAAATAGAAATATCTACTTCTAGAATTACTACCTCCTCTAGGAGATCTACTATATAAGGTATATTAGGTTCCTCCTAGAATTTACTAGTATAGATATTAGTAAAGTAGAAATCTACCTTTATAGGCTTTACTAATTCTTATAATATTAATAGTCTACCTAGTAGCTATCCCTTATAGATTTTAATAGAGTATTAACTAAAATTTACTATTAGGTAGACTTAGGGATTATTACTAACTACTACTTAAATACCTAATATAAAGGTTCTTAACTAGAAATTAACCTTTAATAGGGGTTTAAATAAGTAGTTATAGTTTATTATTAACGGGTAGTATTTAATTAATATATTTTATCCTATCCTAGAGTCTAGTATTACTACTAAGTTAATATAAATATTAACCTTTTTATATTTTAGGACCCTTAGCCTTTTTAGTTTAATTAGTAGTATTAATATTATTATAGATTCTTAGATATTAGTATAGATCCTTAGAATTAGATCTAATTTAGAGGTAACTCTAATTAGAACGGGGGTTTAATATATTATAGTAAGATCCTAGTATTTACCCTATTAAATATTAACTATATTTAGTTTTATAATATCTATACTAATAATTATATTATATAAGAGTCTAGAAACTATATAGATTTCTCTAGATATTTTAATAGGTTCCTTAGTTAAACTATATATCCTAATATATACCTTAATATAGTCCCGTAATAATAACTCCCTAGAACTAACTCCCCTATATTAAAGCCTTTTCCCCCTAGTTATAAGGTAGATACTATAACCTTTAAAGAATACTAGACGGTAATACTTAGAAATAAGGGATACTAAGGATCTAATATTAAAATAAAACTCTAGTATTCTACTATCTTTACTAATATATTAGTATATAATGCTAGAGAATTTCCTAAAATTTATACTAACTCCTATTAGTATAGTAGGAGAAGTAAAAATACTAGGTTCTAATCCCTCTAGGGACGAAATAGTAAGGTTATTAAGATAAGATAGTTTTAAAGTTTTTCTAATAGTAATATTTAAGCTATTAATAGAGTCTAAAGTTTTTCTAGTAGTAATATTTAAGCTATTAATAGAGTTATTACCCTCTAATAAGCCCTAACTACTAGTTAGGAGCCCTAAGAGGCTTCCCCCTATAACTCCTTATCTATAAGGATCTCTAAAGCTATATAGGTCTCTAGATTATATAGATTAAGATTATTATCCCTATTATAATAATCCTTATTAGTTAGATTAATATCTATCTCCTCCTCTAGCTTAATCTTTAAGGACTTTTTCTTTTATTATTATAATTACTATCCTAATAATTTCTACTATAATACTAGTAAGGATAAGGTAGGGTCCTTTTAAGTTATTAATTATTAGCTATTATCTTTTTTAAAGGATATCTTTTTATCTCTATAACCTTAGGGTTAGCTAACTAGATAATCCCCTTAGCCGCTAGAATACTAAATAATTACTAGACTTAGGCTAAAGATAGTACTTATAATACTAGAGTTACTACTAGTTTCTAATAGGGTCTATTTATCTTATAAACCCGCTTAGCTACTACCTTATTATTTTAAACTTACCTATTAAAGTTTTCTATAATATCCCCTTCTTCCTATATTAGGGTTATAAGTATTAGGTTTAGCTTAAGGCCTTATTATAAATATCTAATAATTATATCCTTATTACTAATACCCGCGTTATATAAGTAGTTAATCTTTTAAGTTAGATATTAGTTAAAGGTAAGTAATATTTAATTAAAATAAAACTTTATTTTCTTAGCTTCCTTTATTAATTTAAATTAATTAGGCTAATATACTTAAAGAAGTTTATCTTCCTAAATAGCTAAATTATAATTTATTTCTTAGCGGACCCTTATAAAAAGGCTATTATACTATTCTAAAGTATCCCCTTCTAGATATATTAGAAGTACTCTAAGGACTAGACTACTACCTTCTAGTTCTACTATATAGTAAAAGCGGTAGATAAAGAAGGCTACGGAGTATTTTTTAAGATTAAATATTATAATTATTTAGAGTTAAAGGTTTTACTCCTTATACTCCCTTAGTTAGAATAGATATTTATTAAGGTCCTTATATTAATAATAGTTATAACTATTAATATAGTTTTAAGGTAGGTCTAATTAAAATTCTTAGGGAAAGTCTTAAAGAGGATTTAGATATCTAGCCCTAAGTAGTCTATTATAATACCCTAATATTAACTCTAACTAATAATTTTCCTAAGAAATAAACCTAGGTTCTAGGCTAAGGTTATAGTTTTAATTATAATAGAGTTTTACTTCTTATTAAGTAACCTTTATATATAATTATATTAACTTATTTTATTCTATTAAAAGATATTATAACTTAGGTTCTTATTAATAGTAGTTAAGCTAGAATACTCTAGGCTAATCCTCTATAAAAGGTTAGTAAGGAATAAAAGTCTCTAGCTAGGTATCTTAATAGGGTAGTACTAGGGTATTTTAACCCTATAAACTAGTTATAATTAGTTTAAAACTAGGAGTAAGTAGGGACCTATTATATTATACTCTTATTAGATCTTCTTTAACTTCTTAATTAAAAGGGTCTTTTTATTCCTAACGGGCTCTATCTAATACTAGATACTAGATTCTATTAGCTTATAGCCCTCTTCCTAGAGGGCGAGCTAGCTTATATTATATAGGTAATAAATAATAGCTAGAGGTAACCTCTTTAATTACTTATTAAAAAAGATTAAGATTACCTTATTTACTAGGCCTATTATATAGTTTATTTAGTTAATCCTAGAATATTTCTTTATTTTTAATAATAGAGTACGGGTAGCTAAGAAGCTATTACTTAGCTTCTAACTAGAAAGACTTCTTCTTAGCTTCTAATAAGAGTTAGTAGACGGCCTAAGTAGCCCCTATATTAGTATTACTAATTAGTTCCTAAAGGAATAGGGCTTTATATCCTAGGGTCCTCTTAGTTAATTATCTTATAATAATTAGTACTATAATATAGTCTTATTAATATACTATTTTTAAATACCCTATATTACCTAAATTCTTCTAGATTCCTATAGCTTCCTTAATCTACCTAGAAATATACTCTATAGTACCTAGATAAGGTATAGCTTATTTCCTAGCTACTATTAAAGATTTACCCTAGGCTACCTTTATAAATTTAGGTAGGTTAACTAGATTATTAAGGCCTAAATTATTTCTCCCTAATTTAATTTAGTTAGCTATCCTTACTAGGGTTATTCTAGAATCCGGGGTTATTTTAGAATCTAGGGTTTTAATAGATAGAGGGGCCCTTAATAAATGCTAGGTAGTCTTAATACCTTACTTAAAATCTTATAAAGTAGCTAGAAATATCTCTAGCTCTAATCTAGACTACTAGGTTTCCGGCTAGGCTAATCTTTTAAGATCCGCTACTACTCTTAAGCTATATTAAGCTAGTCTAAGACTATTCTAAGTAAGATACTTAATAAGGTATTAATTAGGGTAGTTAACTAGGTTTACTTATTTAAGTTCCGTAGAGAGGAAATTATATAAGTAGAAGGTAAGAATAAGAGTATTATAATTAGTTATAATAGTAGATTAAGCTAGGTTAAATAATATAAAGGGCTTTCTAGCTCTAGATTTACCTCTAGTTTTTAGAAGAAGTATAGGGAATAGAATAAAGAAGAATAGAATTATTAAGGCTAATAAATAGAAATCTTTTAATAAGGTAATAGGATAGAATAGAGCGGAAGCGACTTTTATACCCTATAATCCCCTTAAGAATAGTTAATTATTAATAAATAGACCTAATTTAAATAGATAACTTAGTATATCTATTTAGGATCCTCTAGTATTACTACTAGATATTAAGGTATAAATAAACCGGTATAATTTATAGGTTATAAGAGCTATTATTCTCTAGATATTAAGACGTCTAGTCTACCTATCTAAACTAAGCTATATTAGGCTTAGCGCCCTAAGTAGATTACGCTAAGTTATATTAATTACTAACGAAAGTATATTATAATATATACCCCTTATTTAAAGAGTTTTATTATCTAAGTACTTTAAGTCTTTAATCTTTATATTACTAGAGGGGTTAATAAATATATTATTAGCTAGATCTCCCTTATAAGAGGTAGCTACTACCCTAAATTATAAGAGGAGGCTTATATTTATAATAAATTTAGCTACTTTAATAGCTAGTATAAGCTTTAAGAGAATTTTTTATATATCCCTTTTTAATCTATTAACTTATATTTACTTCTTAAACTTAGTTAGTTCTAGGTAGCTTAATAGTATATATTATATAATCTACTTAATTAATTTATAATTATAAGCTATTATAAGTTCCTTTTTAATCTAGTAGAAGTAGTAATTAAGGTTAATCTTACTAGTATAAAGCTAAATAAATATTAAATAGAGGATATAAGACTAGCTATTAAATTTAATTAATACCTACTTTAAAGATTTTACTTAAAGCTAGAAGCTAATCCTTCTTATATTACCTTCTATTTATAACTACTCTTATATAATATTAGCTTATCTTAGAATAAGTATCTTTATTATTAAGATTAACCCCTTTAAGTTAAGAGGGATATAGGCCTTAAAGCTAATATTATTTACTAGAAAATACCTGTAAAAATTCAAGATTTTTACGTCGGAAAATCACCCCTACTACCTGGCGTTTAGTAGGAAGGTGAATAGTAGGGAGTATATCAGATGTATGCACCCATTCTCACAGCGTTCCATACCTGGCAATAAGACAGATATCACCCCCTATTCAGACCGATATCAGACACGTTGGTAGGTGACGTCAATAGTAGTAGGGAGCATATCAGACGTTTTGGTAGGTAGGTGGCCTATGAATACGACAGCATTAGCCAAATCATATGTATGCACCAATGGACCGATGTGGATCATTCTGACAGCGTTGCATACCTGGCAATGAGACAGATATCACCCCCCATTCAGACCGATATCAGACACGTTGGTAGGTAACGTGAATAGTAGGGAGCATATCAGACGTTTTGGTAGGTAGGTGGCCTATGAATGCGACAGCATTAGCTAAATCATATGTATGCACCAATGGACCGATGTGGATCATTCTGACAGCGTTGCATACCTGGCAATGAGACAGATATCACCCCCCATTCAGACCGATATCAGACACGTTGGTAGGTGAGGTGAATAGTAGGACGTTGGTAGGTAGGCGGCCTGTACATGCGACAGCATTAGCTATATCATATGCATGCACCCATTCTGACAGCGTTCCATACATGGTAATAAGACGGATATCACCCCCTATTCAGACCGATATCAGACACGTTGGTAGGTGAGGTGAATAGTAGGACGTTGGTAGGTAGGCGGCCTGTACATGCGACAGCATTAGCTATATCATATGCATGCACCCATTCTGACAGCGTTCCATACATGGTAATAAGACGGATATCACCCCCTATTCAGGCCGATATCAGACACGTTGGTAGGTGGATATCAGACACGTTGGTAGGTGACGTGAATAGTAGGGTTTTTGGCCTGTAAATGCGACAGCATTAGCTAATGCAGCAATGGACCGATATGGATTATCCTGACAGCGTTACCTACCTGGTAATAAGACGGATATTTTCCCCTATTCAGGCTGATAGTAGTCACGTTGGTAGGCGTTGTCGTAGAATAGGTAAAATATAAATAATGTCAGGATTTTTGTTGTTCGTAATCCATATTCTAGCCGTTGGCGCATGGAATTTAGTAGGTGAATCCACTTATTCTGATACATCTTTTAAACCACTGCACCGATTTTCATAATTTTTAAAGCATTATATAGCTATAGATGAGCTTTATAACTTTATTTAAGTACAAAATATCATGAAGGGTAGGTGCAAACGTGGGTAGAATGTGAAGATATATCAGAGTTCTAATGTTCGCGCTAGTCCAGGAAAGGAATCTGGGGCACTTATGGACCAACCGATAAGCTGCGATAAGCCCAGGGTCCCAATTACCGGATATTCTATTATAGTAAAGAGATACTCTATTTTATAACTTCTTTTATTATAAGGTTAATAGCTTTATTCTTAGGGACTTTAATATAAGTAGGAATCTAGTAGATTTTAATTTAATAGTCTAGGAGTCTAAGGTATTTAATAATTTAGGCTAGTATATACTATCTAGACTAGTTCTAGGGTTTATAAATAGACTTAATAGTAGCTTAATTATTAATAAAGATTACTATTAATCCCTAATTATTATCTCTTATAATAATATCTAGAGTTATAATAATATTATAGAGTTCTTTAAAGTAGATAATAAACTCTATAATAGGACTAAGATATACCTTAAAGTACTAAGTAACTATTAGGGCTACTTTAAACCTTAAATAAAATATTATAATTATTAAAGTATTAATCTTATTATTAATCCTACTATTATTAGTATAAATAGCTAGTACCTTACTATTATTAATAATATTATTATAGGAGGTTATAATAGCCTCCGCGCTATTAATAATTAAGATAAAGGGGGTATCTTATTATAAAGAGACTATAAAGGGGAGTTATTACTTAATTCTTATAATATTTATATAGTAGATATACTTAAAGTATTACTTTAGTTTATTAAAGGGGCTTAATTAGGCGTAGGCTACGCCTATTAGATCCTAAGTTAGGTCTTTATAAGTAGAATATTTAAGACTTATAAGGGATAAGTAGATTAAACTAGTAGTAACTTTAAAGAGGATATTATTTAATATAATCTTAAGCTACTATTAAATAGGGTAGAAGTAAAGCTTTATATTAAGTACTATACTTATAATAGTCTTAAAGGCTCCTTTAATAATAACTACTACCCTTTTTTAAATAGATATTATAAACTTTAAGCCCTATTTTTTACTACTCTTAAACTTAAGGCCTCTATTTAGAATATATTATATTAAGGCGTAGTAGAGGAATAGTAAGAGGATAAGAAACTAGTAAACCTACTTAATTTCTTATAAGCTAATCCCTTATATTAAATAGCCTAGGGTAGATAAGATAGCTAGTAATTTAATTAACTTCTACTTAAAGTAGTTAATATAAGCCTTCTAGTTAAGCTTATTATCTAGGATAAGTCCTAAATATTTAGTAGTATTACTAGGAGGGACAGTAATATAAGGGAGTATTAAGGGGTAGGAAGCTCCCTAGGCTAATCTATTTATACTAGGTCCTAACCTCTTCTTAAAGTAAATTAGTTAATACTTCTTTAAGTTAAAGATAGATATATACTTATATACCTATTTTATTACTTTAGTATAAAAAACCCTAAGTTTTTTAGTATTCTTATATTAATCTTTACTAGATATTATAATTACTATATTATTAATATAGCTAGGAGTAATAAAGTTAATAGCTATATTTATATAAGCTTTAATTAAGTTAATATTATAAAATAAATAAAGAATAGGGGAGAGAGGTAAACCTTATAAGATCTTTATACTTATAAGGTACTCCTTAAAGAAGTAATCTAGTATTAAAATTCTTATAATTTAGCTAGTTAAGAAGCTATTTATTTAGCTTAAAGTTATATTATTAACCTTCTATTTATAAAGGTTATAAAGTAGTCTTTAATAGGATATATTATTATATACCCTTAATATATTTAATATTAATAAGCTAGCTATCCCTTTTAACTCCTAGGTAGAATAGATTTTCTTAATAAATATATATATTATATACTTAATAAAAGTCCCCTTATAACCCCTAAGATAGCCTCTAGGGAGTAAGTTAAATATCTTAACTACCTAGCTTAAGTAAATTATAATAACTATCTTAAAGGCCTTACTAATAATATTAAAGAGGGTAATTAACTAATATAACTTTAATTAAGTATAATCCTACTAGCTACTCTACTTCCTTAAGGTATAAGTAATTAAGTCCTTAAATTATTTAAGGTAGTAGCTAGAGCTTATACTTTATTAAAATAGTTAAAGGAGGTATAAAAGTAAAGTAGGGAGTATTATTTATAAGATCCTATTTAAGATTTTATTAGATTTTAATACTTTATTTATTAGTATATTACCTACTACTTTTATAATTTCTTTAATTATAATTATAAGGAATTTAATATATCTAGGATATTAAAAGCCTATTAAGTTAATAAGGTTAGCTTTTAAAGGCTATAAAAAGAAAGTTATAACTAGTATATCTACCTTTACCTTAAGTATAAGGGCTATCCCTCCTCCTAGCTTACTTAAGCTAGGGGTAAAGGGCTTATAAAGAGTTCCCCTTCCCTTTACTTACTTTACTAGCTTTTAAGCCTAAGTTATACTTTTAATAGTATTATTAATATTACTTTAATAGCTATTTTAAAGTTTATACTTTATTATATTATATTTTTAAGTATAAGTATTAAGGTATAAGTCCTAGTATTAATCTACCTAATATTATATTACCTTACTCTTATAATAGTCCCTCTTAATATTAATATAATAGGTATAATACTTCTTATATTTAATATAAGCTACCTTTATAATAGTATTAAACCCTAGCTTAGATCTTAGGTTAAGATATAACTTTTAAATTAATTTCTTAATTACTACCTAGATTATAAGGGTAACTTATATAGTAATTCCCTCTAGGTAATCTAAGGTATTAAGTACCTTAGATAGCGCTTAATTATTAGGGAGGTAATAGGTTAGTATTTTAAGTAGGGTTTTAATATCTATTAAACCCTAGTTATACTACTTATACTCTAGCCTTATAAGAATAGAGAGGTTAAGGATTATTTTAACTAGGAAGTAGTTAGAGTTATAGTTAAGCTCTAGGCATACTTTATACCTTACTACCCTATAAGATAGGCCGCTTAAGACGAAGGAGAGGTTAATAGTTATCTCTCTAAAGGCATGAGAGTACGTGGGAGACCCTCTCGGCACGCGATTGTAAACATACATCAGAAGAGGCTGCTAACGTCCCGCTACGCTACGAAGAGCTAGCGAGAAGTCGTCATATCAAGTATCCACTAGCAGAGGATCGCCGTTGACTCATGCTGAGGTCATGCTTTGTTCCTGAAGAATTGGGTTTCCGAAAAATATCATAGGTAGGCATTTGAGAGGAACTTGGTTCACCAATAAGTAGTCCATAACCGTTCACCATAGGATAGAACGTAGAATAGTCAACGACAAAATGGCTAGCCTGCCAACGCCGAATTCAACAGCATCCTTTTGGCACACCGAGCCTTCAGACTTGCTGCTAGGACATCGGACAACCGTAGACTTGCCGTCAGAAGCTGACATCGTAATTGTTGGCTCCGGGATCACAGGTGCATCTGCGGCCCGGTTCTTGGCCGAAGATGGACGAGCAAAGGACTTGAGCGTTGTGATGTTGGATGCGCGAGAGGCGTGTTGGGGAGCTACTGGGAGGGTAGGTTCAGCCAGGTCATTTCATTGGTCCTCCTTCAACTCGGGCACCCATCAATTCAGTTTTGATTCCCCATGGTCTCACCAACATTATCATACTGTTCTCTGATATCTATGCCCTGAATGATAGAATGGCGGCCACTGCCAACCACTCCTCTTCGACTCAACTCCAGACGTCGCAGCCTTTGAGCTCCGGAACTACCACGCTGTCGAATCTTACATCGAGGAGAATGGTGTCCCGTGCGAATGGCGGTCTGTCACCGGCTGCAGGACGTTCTGGACGAAGCCACTTGCTGGAGCCGCGGCCGAAGATGTAGAGAGACTGAAGCACGAGGCCCCGGAACTTGGAAAGCTGGTGACTGTGGTGGAAAATGAAGAAGATCTGAGAGTCCTCAGAGTAAATGGAGCGCCGGGAGCGACACTTACGACTGCTGCTGCGAGCTTGTGGCCGTACAAGCTCATTGCGTTCATTCTGGAGAAGCTGATAAGAAAGGGGAAACTGAATTTGCAGACAACGACGCCAGTCACGAGGATAGAGCGTTGCAAAGATCTTCCCGGAACCTTAGTGCATACAGATCGTGGTATCGTCCAAGCAACAAATGTCATCCTGGCGACAAACGCATACACGTCACATCTCCTTCCAGAATTTGAGGATCTGATTGTTCCAGAGAGAGGAGTAATGACTGCACTGCTTCCACCACAGGGCTCCGAGCAACTTCTACACTCCTATGGCTTCGTAGGCGCAATGGGAGCCAATCCAATCCACGATGATTATCTAATACAACGACCGTTTTCCGGAGTGCCGAATTCTCACGGGCACTTGATGTTCGGCGGCGGTCATGTTGGGAAGAAGCTCAACATGGTTGGCGAGACGGATGACTCTGTGCTAGATGAGGGCTGCACTCAATACCTTAGACAGTCATTGTCCAAGCTTTTGATACTCGGAGGTGAGACCAAAGGTGTCAAGGAGCTGGAAGCTACGCATCAGTGGTCTGGTATATGGGGGACTTCGAAGGACCATTATCCGTGGTAGGTGTTCTTCAATCCAAATTTCGTGTCTAGACAAAGATTTGAGTCTCGGAACACGTTTGGACAGTCCCCAATCATATTCTGACACTCAAGTAAGGCAATCACTAACCAATTGGACCATCATCAGGGTAGGAGCCGTACCAGATTGGGCGGGCGTTTGGCTTGCCGGCGGCTACTCTGGTCTATAACCTAAATCTCGGAAAACATCAAGAAGACTGACAAGCTTCCTAGGTCACGGCATGCCGAACGGAACCTTGTGCGGTAAAGCCGTAGTCGAGATGATGATGGCGTCAAGGAATGATATATCCATCGAACATATCCAAGAAAAGCTGGTCCAAGATGGCAACTTGCCGAGATCATATCTCATATCCAGAGCACGGATGATGCGTTGTAAGCAGCTTGACTCTGTAGAAGTGCAGGATCGAAAGGGCGAGGTTGGCGTTGGCGCCGAGACACCACGACTGTCCGCAAGGTTGTGATTCGAAGTACATCGAAGCGAAGGAGGTGCAGACAGTTGTTTGGCATCTGAGACAGTTGAGACCATACGCATCATGCTTACCGAGATACCAGTAGCTGTGATATTTTCACGTGGGCCGTGGAATTGTTGGTTGATACTTCATCCTCCTCATGACAGCATCCAAATACTCATTCGTCGTCACATGATCCTTCCGATATGCCAGATATCGGATCGACGAGGCATTCATACGGCTTGTAATACGGCTTGTAAAGGACCTCCTCGAGAGCCACAGAGTCTGCTAATCGGGAGAAAATCACTCGTCACTTTGTCGCTGATCATATTCGGCAGTCGCGACATCGTTACTTCGTAACGTTCCTTTTGGGAGTCTGTGCAGTGACACAACATCGTGCATGCTTGTGAATCGACAACGTCCGCCTGTTTGAGTACGTCAGTCATAACGCTGTTGAGGAAGATCGGGTTGCGAGAAGTGGTCTCTTCTTTCAGCAGAGCTCGAAGCCTTGAAAGCCGAGCTCGTGCCTTCGCAATGTTCTTACGCCGTAGATTCTGACCATAGCTGAGACCCGTTCTCGAAATCAGTTCAAGAATGTTGTCCAAGGGGATATGAGTGATCCGCTAGAAAGCTGTTGGAGTCGAGTGAAGGTTTGTCTTATCTCGGAAAACATGCACACGATGCCTCAGCCATCGCCATCTCCAACTCCATTGCCGTTCGCAACAGGTGTAGACCCTTCTCTATCTCTGACTTCCACAACATCACCCTCATCATCGTCAATCCCCTCCAACTCTTCACCCAACGGGCTCTCCCTAACCTCCAACTGCCCCAAATCCTCCAAGACAGTCCTCTGCGGCAGCTTCATCAAGCTAGTCCCACACACCCGATCCTTTGTCAAAAGATCATCCACAAACTGATCCATATACGTCAAAGCATAAGCTCCTTCCCTCGTCCTCCTCCGAATCTTCCTATAATCCGCCAACATCGGCTCTAACGTCCGGAACACATCCTTTGGCGCGAACGTCAAACGGACATAAAACGCTGCCAAAGCACTCAGATATTTGAAGTCCGTTTGATGTAGGTATTCCAGGACGATATTCCTCTCTGGCATCAACTGTAGCAATTTCATCGCCAGACACAAGAATGGCGAGGGCTTTTGCTGGCCGTATGTGCCGCCGATATATGTCATGGCGGCGGCGCGGTCGCAGAGCGTGGCTTCGTTGATGGCGAAGCACTGCTCTTGCCAGTAGTAGGAGGTTATGATGCGATCTCGAATGGGCTTTTCAAGAAGATGGACCGGATTTTGGTTGTGGATCTGCGGGCCGGTATAGCCGCGATTGTCAAAGAGGCGGCGGGCGTCTGCTTGGTGGGACATGCCAGGGGAGCTCTGGAGAGTAAGGATATCACCAGTCGTGGACGGTAGAATGGTGTAACGGTGGGTGAGTACTTAGGCGATTTCGCGTCAAAACTATTTTATCAGATTTCAGGTCACGTGCCGGCAAGCGGTCGGAACGGCCCGTCCATCTTCGTCCGCAGTTGTACAAGAACGGAAATTTGCTGCCCTCGTACGTGAGAATCCGCAGATTCGTATTTCTAGCATGAGCTATGACCTAGGCGTTGATAAAGCCTAACAGCCGCTTCTAATCAAGGCCTGTGATTACTCTACATAGAAACCAACCGAGAAGCAATCATAAGGAACGACAACCAAACAAGTAAACTCAGACTGAAACCGAGGATAGTGAGAGACTCAGCCACTTTGTCTCCCTAAGACTTCTATTCCCCATCTATTTAAGGCCTACCTACCTACTATCCACCAATTTCCTTATATTATAAACAAGCGAACTTCCTACTTACTATTTAATTATTTGCACTCGGAGTCCTATCTAATAAACGACACGAACGAGGGATTAAGTGATACCCTAGCTTAGGAGATAATTAAGTGATAGTAAGGTAGTTAAGCCGAGGTAGCTATCGGCATTCGACCGTTACACGAGTTCTACCTTGCCTAGGACTGTCTTTATACATCAGGGATCAAATTGATTATCACCGCTTATACACGTAGTTTAATTACTAACATCCTTAAGTACAACTCGCGTCCCCCTGAGACTTCTTTGAAGCTGCAAGGTATTAATTATACCTCTCCACATTTCATTCAGACTCCTTTCTCCTTCAGACTCCTTCCCCTTCCTCCTTCACACTTTATGAAACCATCGATCTCGACATCCTCCCCATTCCCCACAAACCCCCCATCACCCCTATCATCCCCTTATACTTCCCTCACCCTATCCACCCTATTCCCTTCCAACCCATCCACGTATCTCCCCTTCCCTTCCACCCCATCTACCTCTTCCCTTCGTCAAGAAACTTTGTATACCCAGCTCCCAAACTCTTCCTCTTCCTCTTCCTCTTCCTCTTCCTCTTCCTCTTCCTCTTCCTCTTCCTCTTCCTCTTCCTCTTCCTCTTCCTCTTCCTCTTCCTCTTCCTCTTCCTCTTCCTCTTCCTCTTCCTCTTCC
>JAABUM010000471.1_pt1 | contig 71425 bp, 33 predicted proteins | sample 5559161 | NCBI WGS metagenome assembly JAABUM01 (sample SAMN10711868, study PRJNA513369) | rock metagenome | isolation source: Antarctica rocks | place: Antarctica: Victoria Land, Siegfried Peak nord
GGGTCCTAAGGTAGCGGAATACCCTGGCCGTTAAATGCGGTCTTGCATGAATGATGTAACGATACAACAGCTGTCTCAATGATTGGCTCGGTGAAATTGGAATAACTGTGCAGATACAGTTTACCTCTAGTTAGACGAGAAGACCCTATGCAGCTTTACTGTTGCTAGTTACCGAGTATGATATAATGGGTAGTAGTGTATAAGGAAATCGGTAAGATAAAATTGAAACACCTTTACTTCATTTATCATATTATATAGACCTTACCAAGAGGTAGGAACAATTGCTAGGTGGCAGTTTATGCGGGGCACAGATCCCATAAAAAGTACCTGGGAGTATCCAAATTCACTTTTGTAAAATTGCAAATTGCAATTAAACATGTCTGAGTTTTCTAGACATGTCTAAGTTTTCTAGACATGTTTATTATTTTTAGTCTGAAACTGGTATTATTTTAATACTAATTCAGTTATCTATCCATTTAAGTTGGAACTTTTTTTTTTTTTAAGTAGGACTTTGACTATATTTAAATGTAGATGTAATTAAAATGTTATTGGCCTTAATTTTGTTTGTTTACAAATATGGTAACTATATGTATACATATAGTTACTAACATTAATGTTATAAGCAGGCTTATATGTTAATAACCATTTTTGTTGTTTACTGTAATATCTAGTAATATATAAAAAATCTTATAGATATTTAGTTAAATGATAATGATTATGCTTATCGAGTTTAACGGCTTAATCCTGCTTTACTGTTTGACTTACACGTCTATCAGTCGCGTAAGCGGGGCATATGATCACAAGATGCATAAAGGAAAGGTCTTGGATTTTTGAAAAAGCTACGCTAGGGATAACAGGCTAATTGCGCCAGAGAGTTCAAATTGGGTGCGCAGTTTGGCACCTCGATGTCGGCTTAGCTCATCCACATGAATGCAGGAGTCATGAAGGGTTGGACTGTTCGTCCATTAAAGAGCTACACGAGCTGGGTTAAATACGTCGTAAGACAGTATGGTTTCTATCTTCTAGAGGAAATTAGAATAGAATAAGGAGAGCCCCTTGTACGAAAGGAGTTGGGTATGTTAACCTCTGGTTTACCTGTTGTTTATTCACCCATATTAATATGATTTATAAGTTTATTGCTAAGGGCGTAATCCCCTAAAGTGCCATGGCTTATATTGGGATTTTATTTTCCACTAAAATAATGTTAAGTATAAATAAACTAAAACAGATGATATACCTAGTCCTGGATAGGCACGGCAGGAAAGCTATGTTAATTAAAGATAAGTGCTGAATGCATATAGGTACGAAACATACTTTAAGATATTCTTAAATATATGTAGTTTAACACTACGATTTTAAGTCCTTTTATATTTTTATTATATTTTAACTAAACTTATGATATAGTTTAAGATATAAACGATATGATTTTAATTAATAGGCTTTGGTTTAAATAATTGTGATGTTTTTAGGCACAAAGTACTAATTTTATAATTTACTAAATAATACGCTTACACTTACATTTTTAGTTTAAAATTGAGTGTACTATATATATATATATATGTAATTAAGTTATAATGTCAAGCCTGGTTAGCATAAAAGTAATGTTACCGTTTTGTAATCGGTAGAAGCAAGTGCGATACTTGCACTGGGCTCATTCTTTTATATTAAACCTTTTAAAATATAACTAAGATGTTTGTATATCTTAAATATAGGCCCAATTGTCTAGTGGTAAGACATATTGTTTTCACCAATACATCACGGGTTCGAATCCCGTTTGGGCTAAAAAGGTTTTTTATAAGATCTAAATACACATATGAATAAATACATATAAATACATATATCTATACATATAAATACATATATATGTCTATACATATACATGCGGATTGATGTAATAGTAACATAGCTGGCTCATGACCAGTCTATAGGGGTGCAATTCCTTTATCCGCGTTTCCTTTCTAGTGTAATAGATGAATATAGAATAAGTTTTGTTTTAGACATAAATGTAATAATTACTACTACAAAACAATTAGCTTTTTGGTATAGATTGTTTTATTAAAAGTATATCGCTACCTATATAGGCTAGAAACTATTAACATGCTTTTAAATATAATGTCTACACATAAAAGTTAAAAAGGGCTATAGCTTAAATGGTAAAGCCAACTGCTCATGACGGTTTAGATGAGTGTTCAAATCATTCTGGCCTTAACATTAGAAATAGACATATACTTTTTGGTATATCAGTCCGAGTGCTGGAATTGGTAGACAGAGCGATCTTAAGATTCGCTGGCAAGTTGCCGTAAACGTTCAAGTCGTTTCTTGGATATTAATTTTGTTTAGCTACAACTTATCATTATCTTTGGTATTTTAAAATGCTTTCTATATACTATTGGGCATATGTTAAGCTAAGTACTTTTTATGTGTGAGCTCGTAATAACATTACAATATAGGACTGTCTATTGGTTAATGTTGTTATAAATAGATAAAGATACTAGCCTGGTACATTTAAGTTATAAGCGCAGGTTATTTACTAAGGTTTAGCCTAAACAAGACCAGTGTTAATCTTATTTGTGGGGCAATAACGGGATGTTAAAGCTACCAAATTACCTATGTCGAATGTATGCGTCGTTTATAAATAAGCATACTTTGTAATTATTTTTAATAACAAAACAAGTAATAGCAAATAACTTGCATTTGTAAAAAAAAAGCCGTATAGCACATACATGTATATCATTCTTATATTGTCTAGTCTAGTAAATAAGATAAAATATATGAAGGAAAGTGGTATAATGCGTTTATAAATGAGCTCTATTAAAAATTATATGAATAATTTTAAGGTTTATTAATTGTAAATGTTAAAGTCGTTTTTCGCATACATGTTACTATGTGCTATTTATGTAATACCTTAATTTTATTTACTTTAATCATAACTATCATAAAAAAAAATAAAATCAATAATTGATAAGATATAATCAATGATAAGAGATAATAAGTGATAAGAGATAACAAATAAGAAGATAGATATCTAAGCGAGCTATGACAATTACTTTTCTATAGGGGATATAGTTTAACTGGTAAAACATCTATTTTGCATATCGTTAATTTGGGTTCGATTCCTGATATCTCCAATCTTAAAAGTAGTTTTTAAATGTTTTGCATAGATATCTACCAGTATTTTATAGCCTGAGAAGCTCAATTGGTAGAGCGGAACTCTGAAGATGTTTAGGTTATAAGTTCGAATCTTATCTTGGGCATTTTCCTATCTATGTAAATTTGTGTTAAAACTTAGATCTTAATTTTAACTAAAAAGGTAGTGATGGAACTGGTAGACATGAATAGCTTAGGACTATTTGATTTTTAAATCTTATCCGTTCAAGTCGGATTTACCTTATAAGCCATACATGTTACATAGAAGTGTGTTTTTTATTACATTTGATTATACTATTTTTAACTATGTTGTAGACTAAAGGGCAAGTCATAAATTTTTGGTATTTATCATTGAGTGTTCGAATCACTCCAACATAACATCAGGCTACACATAAAACGAATAATTTTTATCATAGGTGGTTATAGTTCAATTGGTAGAGCAACTGTATGTGGAACAGTGAGTTCCCTGTTCAAATCGGGGTATCCACCCTATATTTTTTTATAAGATTATTGGAAACATTATGTATTAAGTTTTAGCATAAAAGTGTTTGTAAACACAGATAAGCTTTTTATGCCAGGATAGTTCAACTGGTTAGAACGTTAATTTCATGCATTAAGAATGAGAATTCGAGTTTCTCTCCTGGCTACCCTATAAGTGCTTTATTTTTACATTCATTTTTTCGCTACTGCTTTTTATCTTAATAAAAAAACTATGAGTGTTGTAGCGTATTTAGTTTCATTATACTAGATAGTTTAATTAGCTACAGCTATTATTGAATTTATCGTTTAGTTTTATTGTACTTTTAATATACCTCACAACAAAACCTGGTATGATATTTAGAGAACAAGTATTATAATTTTATTTTACTATTAGACATAAATGGTGTCTTTATTAATTAAACGCTCATTAACTTAATGCTTATTAGCTCAATGGTAGAGCAGAATATTACTAATATTAAGGTCTAAGTTTGAATCTTAGATAACTATTTAAATTTTTTCATTTGGTTATTTTTTTTCACTTAATTTTTATTTTTCATTTAATTTTTATTTTTATTTTTCATTTGGTTTTGGTCTACTTATACCCCAGTTTTATCTTTATTTGCTTAAGTTTCTATTTTACTATTTCATTTGTCACCATTTTTTGTTTTTTAATCTAAACAAGTAAGTTTGAATCTTACAACAACAATGACTATCTTTTCTTTATTATTTTTATTATTATCTAATGCCGTCACTTCTTGACGAGAAAAATCCATTCTTTATTCGAGACAAACTATCTTAATTTTGCTATCTTCTTCTCTAATCGCATTAAAAAACCTAGATATGCCTTTTCTGGCGGAAGGTATAGGTTTATATGGTGGTCTTTTTCATGCTACGCCTATTACACAGACTTTTCACATTTTTATATTTTTTATAAGTGCTATGATTTTACAATTAACTGCTTTCTACCCTAGAAAACTTTGAATTAAAGGGTATGCTAGCCTTTATGCCCTGTTATTTTCTAACATGTCAGATAAAACAAATTTTATGGACAAAATGGGGCAACAATTTAGGATAATTGAATACCCTTTAATTATATTATTTATAATATTAGGGGGTACATTTTTAGTGTCCGCTAGTGACATAGTTTCAATTTTTCTATCTATAGAACTACAAAGTTATGGTTTATATTTACTTTGTACACTATACAGAAATTCTGAATTATCCACTTCAGCAGGTCTTACCTATTTTCTATTGGGTGGTTTATCTTCATGTTTTATACTTTTAGGTACAAGTTTATTGTACGCAAATTCTGGTACAACAAATTTAGATGGTTATTACGTGATAACTGGTTTATCTAGCATAGCAAATGAATATACAAGTAATATGTTAGATTGGTATAAACCTTTTTATTTAAACATTTCTCTTTTAATTATGTCAGTGGGATTTTTATTTAAAATATCTGCTGCACCATTTCATTTCTGAAGTCCTGACGTCTATGATGCTATACCTACTATAGTCACAACTTTTGTGGCTATAATAGCTAAAATTTCTATATTAATCTTTTTATTAGAATTGGTACATTATACTAGTAATTTCTATTTTGCTTTTAACTTTAGCTGGACTTCTGGTTTATTGTTTAGTTCCTTTTTATCATTAATAATAGGTACTGTGTTAGGTCTAACACAGTTTAGAATAAAAAGGTTGTTTGCATATAGTACTATATCACACCTTGGTTTCATGCTTTTAGCTTTAAGTATTAACAGCTTGGAATCTATTCAGGCTTTCATTTTTTACCTGATGCAATACTCTATTTCAAATTTAAATGCCTTTATGTTATTAATTACTATAGGGTTTTCTTTATACCCTTTTGTAAACAAAGGTCCCCTAAAAGATCAATATAAAAACTTATTAGACAAAAATAATTCACCTGTACAACTTATTAGTCAATTGAAAGGTTACTTTTACCTTAACCCCTTATTAGCTTTAAGTTTGGCTATAACTTTATTTTCTTTTGTTGGTATACCACCCCTAGTAGGATTTTTTGCAAAACAAATGGTATTGTCCGCTGCTTTAGATAGCGGTTTTGTTTTTTTAACATTAATTGCCATATTGACTAGTGTAATAAGTGCCGTTTATTACCTAAGTGTAATTAAACAAGTATTTTTTGATGAACTTGAGTACAAATTAAACCAAGACTTTGAAAATACCGCTATACACACTACTATTGCTTCATTATTGGACGAACGGGCGCGAATAAATAATATAACATTCTCATCTTCTTTAACTATTACTATTTCTATCTTAACATTAGTATTATTATTGTTTATATTTACGCCCCATAACACGATGATTCTAGATAACACGATGATTCTAGCACTAACAATGTTTAATTGTTAGATGTCTAGTACTATATTTTTTTTCTTATTTATACCTTTATTAGCTTTTATATTATTAGCTGTTAATTTAGTATTTGCGCCACATAATCCGTATATGGAAAAAAACAGCGCGTTTGAATGTGGATTTAGTTCATTTTTAGGTCAAAACAGAACACAGTTTAGCATATCTTTTTTTATATTTGCTTTACTTTTCTTACTATTTGATTTAGAAATTCTACTGGTTTATCCTTATCTTGTTAGTGCTTATGCAAATGGGATATATGGTTTAACTATTCTCTTAATATTTCTTCTTGCTTTAACTCTAGGGTTTGCTTTTGAATTAGGTAAAAAAGCGCTATACATAGAGAGTAGACAAATTTCTAATATATCTAAATCAAATTTTATTAGTAAAGTAAATGCTAATGTAAATACATGTTTATACGGAGGCAAAAGATCTTATTCAACCTTAAATAAAATAATTGTATTTAAGGTTACTTTAGATTATTTAGTCTCTTTAACATATCTTTACTTTAGAAAATACATGGAAAAGCTCTACTTGTTATTTATTATAGCTATTGTGCTTTTTAAGGCTATGACTGTTAGTACTTCCATTTGCTTATCTAACTTAAACTTATTAGTTGCTACGTTTATGATATTTTATTCTATCAGCTTATATATTTATATAGGTTGCTTAGATAGAAGTTTTAAATATGAGAACCCTGCTTTATATTTATTATCTTGCCTTATTTTCTTATTCTCGGTAATTATTTCTATTTGATCATTATATAACGGCTTAAATTTATATTTTGATACATATATTTGATCTATGATAGATGAGTGCTACGTATCATTTAAAGCATGATTAGGTGAAATAGGTAATTGTAATAGCAAGCCTATGGGATCTGAACCTGGACCTGGAGCTGGACCAGGACCTGGACCAGGACCTGGACCCTCAAATGGAGGACCTAATGGCCCCAATAATCTCCCTCCCGTACCAGATAATCAAATTCTTAAATCTAACGCTTCAGAGGAAGATGATAATTGACATAAGAATTATAATTGGTATCTCCATCGTTACTTTCCAGAAGGGTCAGACATAGAAAGGGATGTAACACAGTTGGAAGGGAGAGAGACAGAAAAGGATATAAGAGAGAGGGAACAATGAGAAAAGGAACAAGGAACGCAGACAATATATAATGCCCACGCTAGCAACCTTGGTAATCAACAACAGAGTCATAAACTAACTGAAGATCAAATCGAGCTAGCAGCTAAGTATAAGAATTGATTGGAGGAAGCTAGGAATCCTGTGTCAATGCGGCACGATCCTGACACAAATTTTAACAACGAGAACAACGATAACTTCGATTAAACAAATTAACAGATAATCGGTTTAAGCAATATTATATATATATTTTAATATTTAATAGATACGGATGCTTTCTTGATAATGGTAACAGTAAGCGTTAGGTGACTTGGCTATTATGTTCTTATTTTTTTTTTTATTACCTTAGGTTTTATTCTGGACTGGCAAAAAATCTCTATTTATAGATAGCAAACAAATATCCAACCTTTCTACTAGTTTATCTACTAATAAATCTAATTATCTTAGCTAAACAAGTGCTAAGACAAATTTATTTGTAAATAATGATAAAAAAAAATAACTATAAACCTTTGTCATCCTACTAACGAATAAACATACATTGTTTTAGTTATTCTTTTATGATTTTTCTGTTTTCAATTTTTATATTTGCTACAATACGCTTTTATAACATCTTAATCTTTATGATCTATATTTTAAAATTTTAGGTAAAAAATTATTTCTGTTTAACTCTATTGTTGGCTTATTATATAGCCTTTATTCTCTTATGCCACTTCTTCTAGTTATAATAGACAATAGAGCTCCATAAACGGTAACACGCAAAAGTAATGTATGTAGCAAATAACTAATCTTTAGCTATTTTAGTACATTACATTATTTTATGAAACCGTTGTCATATATATGAGTACTATTACCTAATGTATTAACACTCTTGGCAATTATTTTTCTTATAAGATTTATATGTTATTTGCTTGTCTTAAATATGTATTGTTTGTTTCTACTCCACCTCATCCTGTTTATACTATTTTCCGGCTACTCCTTCCTTATTATTATAGGTATTTTATGGTTGCTTAACGAGGTTGTATGTTATTTTTATTTTAATGCTTTGCTCATATTAATTAAAAGTATAGCATATTATATTTCTACTAACTTACCTAACTACAATACACCCCCCTACTGGTGCTATTAACGTTTAAAACAGTAAACTTAATAAAGGCAATTTTTTATAAAACATATAAAAACGATAAAAGCAATTAGATTACCTATTTCTGATAGACATCTTGTTTTAACATCTAAGTACTCTTTTAACTTAGCACTAGCATTAAATTTAACTATCACTCGCTCTTTTATAAGGGTACATTATCTGTGCTTTTACTTTATTTATTTTTTTTTATGTAACGCTTTACATTTTACGTTATAAGGTAAAGCGTATTTTACACTCATAAATCTTGTAATAAATATAGGTAATATACTTAATCCATAGACTCGTAGTACACAAGGACCTGAAGTATCCCAAAGGCAGCAAAATACTTTTATTAAGGAAAAAAAAAAATACACACCACACACTTATAAATACTATACAAAATTAATGAATTTATCACTAATACTTTTTTTAATAGGAATCTTGGGATTCGTTTTAAATAGAAAAAATATAATTTTAATGCTTATTTCCATAGAAATAATGCTTTTGGCTATTACATTTTTAATATTGGTAAGTTCACTTAGCTTTGATGATATATTAGGACAAACATACGCTATATACGTAATATCTATAGCCGGAGCAGAATCAGCTATTGGCTTAGGAATTTTAGTAGCTTTTTATAGATTAAGAGGAAGTATAGCAATAGAATATAAATAATGTATCTAGCCATAATCGTTCTACCCTTATTAGGTTCAATAGTTTCCGGCTTTTTTGGTAGAAAGGTTGGAGTTAACGGTGCGCAATTAATTACATGTTTATCTGTAATAGTAACAACATTTATGGCAACAATTGGTTTTATTGAAGTTGGTATAAATAACGTACCTGTATCATTTTCATTATTTAGGTGAATTGATTTAGAATCACTTAATGTTATTTGAGCATTTAATTACGACTCCTTAACAGTTTCTATGTTAATACCTGTATTAGCAGTTTCTTCTTTAGTGCATGTATATTCCATAGGTTATATGAGTCATGATCCTCATAACCAAAGGTTTTTCAGTTATTTAAGTTTATTCACTTTCATGATGATTGTGCTTTTAACCGCAAATAACTTTTTATTAATGTTTGTTGGTTGAGAAGGTGTGGGAGTTTGTTCTTATCTATTAGTAAGTTTCTGATTTACTAGAATAGCAGCTAATCAAAGCTCTCTTTCTGCTTTTTTAACTAACAGAGTGGGTGATTGCTTTTTAACATTAGGTATGTTTGCTATGATATGAACATTTGGTAATTTAGATTACTCTACCATCTTTTCATTAGCTCCATATGTGAACGCTAATGTTGTTACTATTATTGGTATTTGTTTATTAATAGGAGCTATGGCTAAAAGTTCTCAAATAGGTCTACATGTTTGGTTACCACTTGCCATGGAAGGACCTACTCCTGTTTCCGCATTAATACATGCCGCCACCATGGTTACAGCTGGTGTATATTTACTAATGCGAGCATCCCCTCTTATAGAATACAGTTCAACAGTGTTAATACTTTGTTTGTGAATAGGAAGTATTACAACTGTGTTTAGTTCTTTAATTGGTTTATTCCAACAAGATATAAAAAAAGTTATAGCCTATTCAACTATGAGTCAATTAGGTATGATGGTAATTGCGGTAGGTCTCTCTTCATATAACGTTGCCTTATTTCATCTAGTTAATCACGCTTTTTATAAGGGACTCTTATTTTTAGGTGCAGGTGCCGTAATACATGCTGTGGCAGATAACCAGGATTTTAGGAAATATGGAGGGTTAATAACTTTTTTACCTTTAACTTACTCTGTTATGTTAATAGCTTCTCTTAGTTTAGTAGCCTTTCCTTTTATGACTGGTTTCTATTCTAAGGATTTTATACTTGAATCCGCTTACGGACAGTTCCATTTTTCTGGTATAGTGGCATATTTCATTGCAACTATAGGTGCTATGTTTACCACTTTATATTCAGTTAAAGTTTTATATTTAACCTTTTTAACCAACGCTAATGGGCCTTTAGTTAATTATAAAAAAGCACATGAAGGCGACATATATATGAGTTTACCTTTAATAATTTTGGCAATCTTTTCTATATTTTTTGGTTATATAAGCAAAGACATATTTATAGGATTGGCTTCTGCCTTTTTTGCCGACAATAGTCTATTTGTACATCCCTTACATGAGATTATGTTAGAAACTGAATTTGCTGTTCCTACACTATTTAAATTACTACCTTTATTGTTAACAGTATCATTAGTTGCTTTTTCTTTAATTGTATCCGAGTTTTTACCTAAAGCACTCATTTACTTTAAGTTTACTAGATTAGGCTACAATATCTTTAGCTTTTTTAACCAGCGTTTATTAGTGGAATTGTTATATAATAAATATATTACTCGTCTTACTTTTAAACTGGGAGGGCAAACTACAAAGGTTTTAGATAAAGGCTCAATTGAACTGTTAGGACCATACGGTTTAGAAAAAGGATTGCTTAACTTAAGTAGCAGTTTAAGTAAATTAGATACTGGTGTAATTACCTCTTATGCCTTATACATATTAATCGGTTTAATATCATACATATTAATACCTTATATATCATTTGTAGATACTAGCCTACTTATTTTAATAACATTCGCTTTATTAACAGCATTAGAATAACGGTTAAATAATACATTTATATACCTTGCCTTAAAATTTCTACGTTTGATAAGTATGGCATTCCTAAATTAAACAAGTAAACCTCTTTCTATTTACTTTTTGGCATTATCTATAAAGCCTTTAAGCGGAAAATTTATTAACGCTAGATATGCTCAACTATAAAGTCGTTAATTTAATTATGATATACCATTTAATTACTTGGAAAATGCTCATTACGTAAAATAAAGGTGATATAACTGTAGAAAAACATGAAAAATCGGACGGCTTAGGCTAAATAATAGTTAAAACTCTAATATGTTATGCTAAAAGTACGATATTTAGTATCTTACTACGGTATAAGTCAGCCTTAACTAAACTTTACGCTTCATCATGTTAAATTTAATGTTAAGGGAAAAGCTTTTATGATAGGCTAGCTTTGGGAGATTATATTTGATCCCAGGTAAGTCTTATTCAATATTTAAAAGACAATTTTATAAGATATAGTAGGTATTTAACTGCTTTGTAAGACTTAATAGCCTATAGTAAAGCTTACTTGCTTTTTTCATTATAGCTTTACATGAATAGATAATTAAGCATATATGTTGTGAACGTAAGTAAGAGAAATTTAACAATTTATCCCTACTTTTTATTATGTTAATGATAGAGCACATTACTTATAATATTTAGATTAAAGTTGGAATGTCTGGTAACGATTCTAATTTATTTGTTTCTGCCTTTTATTTTTTTTATATAATAATAGAAAGCAAATAAAATTAAGTATCTAATAAAAAAAATACATATATATTATTTCTATAGCTACATTTTGTTTCAAAAAGAGTATAGTATAAATTAATAATATATAGTAGTGCTCTTTTGTGAAATGCATATTTATTGATACAATCTAAGAAGGTGCCATACACGTGTACGTTTTCACGTAACAGGTTTGGCCTTTTTTTCTTATCCTTTCTGATTTGCCTGCTGAGCCTGCTGATACTGATCAGCCTGCTCAGCAGCCTGCTAAGTTTGTTAAACAAATTATTTCTCTAAAAGATGCCAAAACTTGTTATGAGTTTTTAAAAGATAAAAATAAAAAAACATTAAATAAAAACTTAAGTGATATATCTTTGTGATTAGAAAGATGATTTTTATCATCAAATGCTAAAGATATAGGTACTTTATATCTTATCTTTGCTTTACTAGCCGGTCTAGTAGGTACAGCCTTTTCCGTGTTAATAAGATTAGAGCTTTCTGGACCAGGAGTTCAATATATAGCAGATAACCAGTTATATAATAGTATTATAACTGCTCATGCTATAGTTATGATATTTTTTATGGTAATGCCAGCTATGATAGGAGGTTTTGGTAATTTCTTATTACCATTATTGGTGGGTGGTCCAGATATGGCATTTCCTAGGTTAAATAACATTAGTTTTTGATTACTAGTACCTAGTATAACTTTATTTCTATTTGCTAGTGGTATAGAAAATGGTGCGGGTACAGGTTGAACTCTTAAGGTAAATTGGGAGTTTTTTTATGGTGACATAAAAAATATGAAACTCTTCTCGATGCGTGAACATCTTCCAGTAACTTACATCATGTTTGGATTACACGTCATACACTACTCATGCTTAAATTTAGTTTATATTATACTAACTAATGCGTACGTAAAAATGTGTATTTCAAGGAGACAATACGCCTGAGTAGAAAGTAAACGTTTATTTACTACTCATCAGAGACTAAACGGAGAGCATCTTAATAACAAAAACAATATTTGATTTGAACAATGATTAGTTGGTTTTACTGATGGGGGTGGTAATTTTTCTATCACACATCAGGGTAACAAATGGGGGTTGTCTTATAAATTGGCTCAATCTAGGTATAACCTAAGAGTGTTATATTACATTAAAAAACAATTAGGCGCAGGTTCAGTTACTAAGGACAATACCAAAGGGCAATTTTTTATAAGAGACAGAAAAACCATAGAAACAATTATACTACCTATTTTTGATAAATATCCTCTTTTAACCTCTAAGTATTTTTATTATTTAATATTTAAAAAGGCTCTTTATGTACTAAATAATCTTAGTTTAACTAAACAATAAAAAGATATTTAACTTTTAAATTTAAAAGATTCGAAGCTGTCGCATAACTACAAATCACCTGCTTTAAATGAGACTTCTTTACCCTTAAAAGATGTAAATTCTATTAAGAGTGTAATGAGTAAAGCTTGATGGGTGGGTTTTGTTGAGGCAGAAGGCAGTTTCTACTTAACTAGCAAAGATTCTAATAGAATAGTACACGGCTTTGGTATTACTCAAAGATTAGATGAAATAGTTTTACAAGCGATAGGTTTAATACTCCATATATCTAATTCTGTTAGATCTAAAGAGATGTATAACAATTATATCTTAGACACAACCAATTCTAGAGCTGTTGAATACATAGTTATTTATTTTAAGGATACAATGAAGGGAGTAAAATCTTTGGAATATAGAATATGAGCTAGATCTTATAATAGAAATAAAGGTGATTATGATAAATTACATAAAATAAGAGATATGGTGAGAAAACTCAAAAAAAACCTATTAGAGGTTATGTAAAAAGATGTTTCAATTCAAATAAATGTATAATAATATTAAGATGAAGGTATAGTCCGAACAATAGAGTAATCTATTGAGTGTAACGATAGTTTTTTATTTTTATTCTGGGTAACCAAAAACATGAATAAATGAAGTTACCAACACAATTGCTATCCACCCCTTTCTGGAATACAAAGTCATAGTGGACCTAGCGTAGATCTAGCCATTTTCGCTTTACACCTATCAGGTATAAGTAGCTTACTGGGGGCTATGAACTTAACTTGACTCATATTTGTTTTTAAGAGTTTAAAAAACTCAACAAGCTTTGGATTAAAATTTAAAAAGTGTTATTTTAGTCCTATTAAACCTGAATCGATTATTAATAAAAATTTACCTAATAAAAAGCCTAGGTTTGATAATAAATGAAACAATATTTTAGGTAGAACTGGTCCCAATAGTCATAGCCATGTTATAGCATTTGACCAACTTAGTAGTGGTAAACCTGTAACTGCCAGTATAATTAATGATGTGTTAGCTTATTGTAATATTACAATAACTGATCAAGAACTAAAGTATTTACTTAATACACCTAGTTTTGTATTAATGGATTTAAAAAATAAAAATATAACTAAGCAAATTCTTAAAGATAAACTTGGTATACCTCATGCTAAAGAGAGAATTCCAGGTATATATATTTTTACGCACCTAAGCTCAGGTAGAAAATATGTAGGTTCATCTGGTGAGTTAGCATTAAGATTAAACGGTTATATCAATCTTACACATAGAGAAAGTGGATTACTGATTCCTTTATTAAAAAAAGAAAAGTTAAAAAACTTTTCTTTACATGTGTTTCCCTTTCTTGGTAATTACAGAAAAGGTTGAGAAATAGTATTAGAGCAATATTATTTATTAGATCCTAATTATACTTTAAATACTATTAAAGTTGCAAATAAGCCTAGTGGGTCAAATGCAAAAAGTTTATATATGTATAATAGAGACATGTCCATATTATATTACAGTTCTACGCAACAAATTGATTTTATTAGAAAATTTAGTATTCATCATACAACATTTACTAAACATTTAAACAATGCTACATATTATTTAGGTAAATATATTTTTTCAAGACAACCTGTTTTAACGGCTAAAGTTAAAGATCTAAATAATTGAGATTTATCTTCAATGCTGGGAAAAGATAGAATAAAATTTAATATAAATAAACCTTTAAGTTTAGCTAAAGCTGTTGTATTAACAGATGCTAATAATACAAACAACACTAGAATGTTAGCCAGTTTAGGTAAATGTATAAAATATTTGAGATACAAGGGTTTACCCGCTAATGAAACAACATTAATTAAATATATTAATTCAGGTAAAAACTATCACGGATATTTTTGCAAATTCGTGTAAAAAAAAATATTTACTAATGGGGTTCATATAAAAATTCTAACTATATGCTGGAATAGTTGAGTGTCTATAGGTACTTTTAAAAGTTAAAATCTTATAGGCTATGCTCAATCAGCAGGAAACCAACGAGTATGTATACTTCAGTAGGATCCTCAGAGACTACACGTTAGACACCGTATCTAAATATACGCTGAAGATATAGTCCATTATAGTATTAGTTAATTAAATTAATTAACTATTTCTAGTGTCATAACAACAATATTAAATATGAGAAGCCCAGGTATTAGACTACATAAACTAGCTTTATTTGGGTGAGCTGTTGTTATCACGGCGGTTCTATTATTGTTATCTTTACCAGTTTTGGCTGGTGGAATTACAATGATATTAACTGATAGAAATTTTAATACATCTTTTTTCGAAGCAGCAGGTGGAGGTGACCCTATATTATACCAACATCTTTTCTCAAAATATAAATTTATAGGTATATCGTTTATCTTATTATTCCTTATATTTAAATTATTTATTAGCTATTGTTTCATGCACTGCTACGCAAGCAATAATAATGAATCTAATTATTATTTATTTTATGAAAAATATAAAGTTTATTTACCTTATAACAAAACACCAGCATCAAATTAATTTTTTACATGATTAATAGGATTTACAGAGGATTTACAGAGGGTGAAGGTTCTTTTGTGGTAAATAATAGGGGAGATTTAGCTTTCATGATCACACAAACAACTACAGGTATAGGGGTTTTCTACTTTATAAAATAAACATTAGTATTTGGTAAAGTTATTTCGCAGTCTATAAAAACTAGCAGATATGTTACACAAAGCAAGAAAGAAATATAAATTATAATTAGTATTTTTAACGGAAACACCGTGTTACCTACTAGACGAATAAAACTAGAAAAACTTATTGCAGGTTTTAATGTATGAGCTAGTAAAGGAAATGTTAGATTAGAGCCTATACTATCAATTAATAATTTAATTTTAGCCTGTTTGAATAACACTTGATTAGCAGGTTTTACAGACGCAGAAGGTTGTTTTACCTCTTAAATTAGTGAGAAAAAAATAAAAAAAAAGTTTTAGTTTTAACTACAGTGTAGCCCAAAAAGGGGAAAGCAATGTAATTATATTAAAACAACTAGTTAAACTATTTGATGGGGGCATAGTTTCTAATCATTATGTAAAAGATGTCTATGAATATGGAATAGCCGGTGTCAAATCTTGTGCTAATATCTTTCCCTATTTTGATAAACATACTTTATTAAGTAAAAAATCTGTTTCTTATACCTTGTTAAAACAAATATACAAGGATCTAAAAGCAAAACACCACCTTTATCCTGCAAAAAGGTTAGTTATGGTTGAAAAAGCCAAAATGATAAATAAATCTAATATTCTATAAATTTAACATGGGAAAAAAAGTCATGGTCTAACGTATACAATTTTAAGTTATGAAGTTTTTAGGACAGATGTAAAAAGATATAAGATCCAAATGAACAAAGATCGTTTATACGACCTACCATAGACTTAGTTAATGTTTATTACTACTTGCAACTGTTAAGTTAAAGCATAATCACGATATTGTGGGGTGTTTTAACATTTAGATCTAAGCCAACAATCATATAAATATTGTAAGTTGGCTTTATAAGTAATAAAAAGTCAGTAGATATCTATATTTTATTATCTGTCGTTAAACATTAGCGATACTAGTGTTAACGGTTAATAAATTTCTCGTTTAAAGACCGTCGGTTATTTAATTGACCGCTACAGACTGGTTCACTGGTGGGTGTCTGCAATGATGCTTAATGTACAGTCGGTTTTCTACATAACAAATATTTGTTATGCGCAATATTGGAACATTAGTTACCAATACCTGGGTTTAATACGATAACATTATAGCTAATGGCAAATTAAACTTTAGAAAATGGATTTTTTGGTCATCCCGAGGTTTATATCTTAATTATACCAGGTTTCGGTGTAATCAGTACAACAATCTCAGCCGCTTCTAATAAAAGCGTGTTCGGTTATCTTGGTATGGTGTATGCCATGATGTCTATAGGTGTGCTTGGTTTCGTTGTGTGAAGCCATCACATGTATAGTGTCGGTTTAGATGTTGACACTAGAGCATATTTCACAGCCGCCACTTTAATTATAGCTGTTCCTACTGGAATTAAAATATTCAGTTGATTAGCTACATGTTATGGAGGATCATTCCTATTAACACCTTTTATGCTTTTTGCATTAGGCTTTGTGTTTATGTTCACAGTTGGAGGGTTATCAATCCACTTGGCCCTCCCTTTAAATACTACTATATGCTGGAAACTTCTGACAATTATGCTACTCGTATTTTATTTATTAATTTCAGTAAAAATGGATAATTTTGAAGAACCAGCAGGTAACCAACGGATTATTTTTTTTAGTAAAAGTACCTTAGTAGGAACCTCAGAGGCTATACGTAGTACTCATGCCTTATTATGAGAAGATTTAGTCCGTGTAATAAAACATTCATTAATTTCTTTATATATTTATAACTTAAACTATACTAGAACTCGGTCTTATTCTAGCTTTATTAGTAATTATGGTTCATGGCATAATACAAAAAATTTAAAACCTGAAAAAGTATATAATAGCTTAAAACAAGACAGAGTTCAAATACTTAAAGATCAAAAAAATAAATCTGGCGTTTACTGTTTAATAAACAATATAAATGGTCATGCTTATGTAGGAAGTTCTGTAAATTTAGCATCTAGAATGAGGAGTTATCTTAATAATACTTTTTTAAAAAGTAAACAAAATATTAACATGCCAATTACAAAGGCTTTACTTAAATATGAGCAGTCAAACTTTACTCTTTTAATTTTAGAATATCTTGAAGCCGAGTCTTTAGCTATTAGAGAAACTTTCTATATAACACTTAGAATACCTTATTATAACGTATTGAAACAAGCTTATTCTTCTTTAGGTTACAAACATACAGAAGAAACTAAAAAGCTTTTATCTTTATTAGCTAGCAATAGAATACATTCTGATAAAACTAAGGCTTTAATAGCAAAAGCTTTAACAGGTGAAAATAATCCTTTTTATAATAAAAGTCATTCTATTGAGAGCAAAATAAGAATGATTGAAGCCAATTCAGCTTATCCTGTTTATGTTTATAATTCATTTAAAGAATTGTTAGTTATATTTCCTTCGGTTTTAACTTTAGCTAAATTAATTAAATCAAATCATGCCACGTTAGTCAGTGTTATCAAACAACAAACAATATTTAGAGGTGAATGGTATTTGAATAATATACCTTATAATTTAACGGACACACCTTCAATATTTGGTTGATCTTGGAAACAATGTGACGATTTAATATTAAAGATTAACAGCCAAAGTCACGTTAAAAAAGCAATATTTGTGTACGATACAAATAAAAAATTTCTTTGTAGGTATGAAGGGGTAAAATATGCTGAAAGAGCATTTAACATAAACCATAGTATTATAAAAAAATATGCCCGTGTTGGTGGTATATGTAGTAAATATATATTTAGTTATGAAAGACTAAAAGATTAATTAATTTTTATTCGTAAGTGGTGTCGTTTTAGCGAACGCATCCCTTGATATAGCATTCCACGATAAACTTATTAAGAGTAAAATAGTAAAGGAAACTAAACAAAGCAAAGATTCAAATTTAATTTTACCAAGTAACTGTGAACATTTAACTGTACAGGATAAGACATACACAGAGCAATTTTTTGTAGGCTTACTAGAAGGAGACGGTACTATTACAAGTAATTTAAATTCTAATAAATCAAATAGTATAATTATACGAATAGTAATTTCTTTAAACAATACAGTTGAAAACGTTAACATGTTAAATAAAATAAAAGAAGTTATAGGGGGCAGAGTAGTAATCGAAAGAAAAACAAGATATGTTACATGAATAGCTAGTAATAAAAATGATTTAGCTAAAGTTTTTGTTATTTTAGCTAAATATCCTTTATTAACCGCTAGAAAACAATGCCAATTACAATTTGCTAAAGACTGTTTATTAGTAAAAGATATTGAAAATTTTTTAGTTAATAGAAACAATAAATACGAAAATAAAAAAGTTTATTTGCAGCACTTTGAAAGTATAAGTGTATTACCTCCATATTTTGCTCCCTGGTTAACCGGGTTTATAGAAGCAGAAGGTAATTTTAATTTAGCCTTTAATCAAAAAGGTAATTTAAGAGGGTCTAAATTTACTATAGGGCAAAATGATGAGTTGCATATTTTAAGTTGAATAAAATTGTATTTCAAAAGTAACAATCAGATCTGTATAGATAAACCTAAAGCTAACGGTAATTTTCAATACTATCGTTTATCTCTTTATAACGCTGAATCTAGATTACTTCTATTTGAGCATTTTAAAAAATATCCTCTGTTAGGTTACAAACAAATATCTTACTTAAAGTTTTATAATTACCATAATGTTTAGAGTTACTGTAAACAATTTTTGCCTATCTTATGCTAGAAAATGTAAGTAAAAACTATTTTTACTTTTAATACATGTGTTGTGTTGTCACATTGCTTGATTAAATATTCATTTAGTATACCCTTTTATTAAATGAATGCTTAATCCGTTATATATATTTAAACGATATATAGCGAACGGTGGAATTTATAATAAATATTTTTATGCTAATATAATACGACATTATTGTAGGCTATACCGTGGATTTTTATATATATATATATATATATAAGGATCTGTAGAGACTATACGCAGTGTATTTAATTTTAATTTCCTTATTAAAATAAATATAAGATTTAAAATTAATAAAGATTTAGTCCAGTTCCCTCATAAATTGTTTCATTTAAAAAACCTATTTATGAGCGTAGGTTTTAAACTAGTATTAGTTTAAATGAAACATACTAAAAGGGTAGTTTTCTATATATATGTATAGATTTTACATATTTATACGTTATGCTGTTTTCTTGTTTATTATTACTAACGCTTTATAGTAGAAACACTGTTATAAAGTGTATTAATAAAGATAATCGTTTATACGCATTACCACCTAAAAAGCCTAACAGATTTTTACTTTTTATAAAAAAATGACTAAATATAATTTTTAGTAAAAAATTTTTATATAGTTCTTTTATCATATTTAGTACAGGTTTGCTTGGTAGATATATTATATTAACATATTTACAAGTAAACGTGTTCACAGATATGTATAATCCAATTTCTATTAGCTTTTATGGTTTCATGAGTGGATACACACCTCGTACGTGAGTTCTTATCTCATTTAAATGGTAACATTTTTATGAAAATGAATGATACTGGAGTAGGTGGAGGTGGAGGTGGAGCAAATCAACCTGGTGCCAATTTAAGGGCTAATCAAACTAACGGTCCTATAAATTCGGCAGACCCAAACGGACAAAATGGTCAATACAGCCCTGTTACAAATCAACCATTATTAGGTAACGTTGCTAGGTCCTTGGATAGGCAAGCGGTTTTGGGTCTTTCTAGTTTAAGCCGTTTTGTTTTTTCTCCTAATCAAGAACAACTTATATTAACTTTCTTATTCCACCATCATCCAGGTGTATACAATAACATAATGCAAGGTCAAGCAGGTAATGCCAATCAACCCCCATGATGAAGACAAGGTAACACTAGGACATTTAGAGATTTTCTTCTAAATGCTGCATAAAGTTTTATTTTTGCTCTAGATATATATATATACAAAAACAGACGTATTACGTCGTAGCTCATTTTCACTACGTATTAAGTATGGGTGCCGTGTTTGCCCTATACAGTGCATGATATTTCTGAATACCTAAGATATTAGGTATGGAATACAATAGGTCATTAGGTAAAATACATTTCTGAATATTATTTATAGGAGTTAAGGCAAAGGGAAAAATGTTTTTTGACACAAAAGTTTGTTGTTTGCGAGGCATGGCTTTGCGGAGCAAAGTAAAAAAGTAAAAACAAACAATACGGCATGTTTTGCAATAGGAAATATATTTAATAATGATTTTCCTGCTAGTGTTGGTTCACTTCATTCCTCCTTATTACCCGGCAGTTTCATTATGTTTTTTCATAATGTTAAGGAGAGTAAAACAGCTATTTATAAAGCTTTAAGAGGAAAGTCTGGAGTATACTTATTTATAAACAATACAAGTAAGGATTTATACGTCGGAACTAGTATTGCTTTATCTAGAACAATGACTTCTCATTTTTACCTTGCAAACTCTGAAAAGGTTACAAATATAGTATTAGCTAGAGCAATGAGAAAGTATAAATTAAAAAATTTTTCTCTTGCTATATTAGAAATTTGTGCTTCAGATGTAATAGTTTGTTCGGATTTAGAACAAAAATGAATGGATTATTATAAACCTAGATATAATGTCTTAAAAGTTGCAGGTAGTTCATTTGGTTTTCGTCATTCTATTGATACCATTAGGAAACTAAAAGAGCTTTTCAAAAAAGAAAGCCACCCCAAATATGGTACTGTTAGTTCTCCTGAAACAAGAAAAGCTATTGCTCAGGCCATTAAACAATTTTACCTTACTCATAGTGATCCTTCTAAAGGATTAAAAGGTAAACTTTCTCTACAGTATGGTATAGGTGGTAAATCTGTTTTCTGTTATAACCGGAATGGTGGAGAATTAATCTTTCCATCCATTAATGGAGCTAGACAACATTTTAGAGTTAGATGAACACTTATAAAAAAAAGTATAAACACCGAAGAGTGAATAGATTTAAATGGAGAATTGTGAATTATACAATCTATTGCCCGCTAAGCATCCGTCAAAAATAAAACGCATTAGCTCCTCCCAATCTTTCTATATGCTGGGAACTCTCATAAGGCTTAAGTACTTAACCTTTCTTTCAGAAGAAATAAGTAAAAATCTTAAGTTCATCTAGACAATCAGCAGGAAACCAACGGATATCATTAGATTATCTTAGTAGGATCCTCAGAGACTACATGAAAGAAAAGTTATACAGAAATTACTTGTATAGCTTAAGATATAGTCCACCTTTATATGATAATAAGCTTATCATAGTTTTTGTAATGTTACATTTTTCCCTCAACACTTCTTAGGTTTACAAGGAATGCCAAGAAGAATAAGTGATTATCCTGATGCCTTTGCAGGCTGAAATATGGTTAGTAGTTTTGGATCATTGATTAGTGTAATAGCTACTTGATTATTCTTGCACATATTATATGTACAATTAGTGGAAGGTAAGGGTATATCTAGATATCCCTGAATGATACCAGAGTTTTACTATGATCTCTTACAAACTTATTCAACTAGAGTATTCGGTTCTTTAGAATGAGGACTAAGTAGCCCACCTAAGCCTCATGCTTTTGTTAGCTTACCTGTTCAGTCAGTATCTATATTACCATTGTTAAGAAAATTATATAATATTATGCATACGTTTATATGAAAAGTTGTTTTTATATGATATAATAAAAAAGTAATTTTCTCTATTTTATGAAATGACAGATATATTATACTAAGAAACATGTTAGATAGAAAATGATTTATTTTAACTTCTATATACATGTCTCTAACGTTAAAATATTTCGTTGTTTTTTTTGTAGCAGTGATGAATTTGCATCCATATGTTGCATTACAATGAGCGGGCGTAGTCTTTGCTATTGTGCATCTAAATACTGTTTGTTGAACTAGCAGCTATGCGTTTAAGTTTAAAGATTTTGTAACATGAGTTTTAGTAGGTACTGTTTTAGCTGCCATTTTTTATTTTTTCTCCTCTATAGCAGCTGTTATATTGATTATAAGTCATACCTCTTACTTACCTAATTTTATTGAAAAGCTTTTCGGTAAGCAAGAGCTTATTAATATGACTGTGTTACATATGAACCCACAAGCGGAAAACGGTTCACAAAGTTCAAAAGCTATTGTTCCGTCTAGCCAAAAGTCAGGTAGCGTTGGTAGGCCCTTAAGAGGTACTAGCCCAAGCGCAAGTAAGGAAGGTACTTTTCAATTACCAGAAACATCTAGGGAAGAGGATAAATGGTTAAGAACAAGCCCAATACCTAGCTCTGATCCAGACGTACCTGTTCCTGGACATCAACTTCATAGTGCTGTTCTTACAGATAGGTTAACTAAGGCAGGATTAGAGTCTAAATACCCTAACCACGCGCTCGGGAGAGGCCAGGGTTGAGGTTATATTGGAGCTAACCGTTCATACGTAATTCTCAATTTATTAAATGTAACAATTGAGAATGACCCTAACTACTTAGCTCCATTTACTATACCACCAACAAAAGGTGAACCAATGATGGCCGCTAGGACCAATTTTTGATGAGATCTACGTGAAAAATACACTCAAGAAGATATTAACTGCGCTAGTGAGGAGTGAGCCGCGCGCCATACAGACTCGATGTCTGATTCACAAATAAACTCATTAAATTATAGCCACGATACAATGATAAATATCATGACTAGAACTGGTTCTAAACAAGAACAAAGAGAAGTGTGTGAAAGTATGATGCGCATATTAAAAGAAGTAATGACTGATCGAGATCACCGTCCTTCTAAAACATCAGAGTACTGAAAGTTTTTACATGAGTTTCTGGCTGTCAGACATTACTATCAATTATTTCTGTTAGATAATAATACATAGTTATGTTTTATAGGTATCATTGTATTTTTTTTACGCTCAACTGTTGCCTTTGTGCCTAACCGTTACTTCTTAATTTTTTATAACATTTTCAGTATTTCTAGTTTTAACTTATGTTTTATTATAATCGATAAATTACCGATGAAAGCACAGTCTCCTGTTAACTTGTAGGTTTATATATTTATACCTACTTATCCCATGTAAATGGAAATACATAGCTTATCATTTTCTGTTATTTTCTAAGCAGAAAAAGCAGTTAAAAAGTAATTAAGAAAGTAAACAAAAGCGATAAGATGTGTGAGGGAGAAGGGTCCCACATATTTTATAGTATAATTAACATAATTAAAATTATCAGCATAATTAGCATATCATATCTGGACATAAAGCCCACAAAACTGGCCTTGTTTATATACTCTGTGTCAATCTATTTTTTTTTTATTTATATTTCTACTATGGCATACTTACATATAAAAAATAGCAAAAATAGCGTTTCATTTAGCAATAGCTGCTTTTATGCCTAGTTCCATCTTAACTGTTAATATTATTTTTATCTATAATAATTAATATGGCACACGGCTGTAAGATATAATACGTATATCACACATAGAACCTTATAAATATGATTAAATTACTATATTATGTTATAATCTTTATTAATAGCATATATTCTGTTGTACATGCTAATAATGCGATAATAATAAACACCAATATGATCTAAGTTATTTATTTAGATGTTATAAATGGAGGGTGTAATACAAGGTGGTCACTCACAGGATCGCGCGTATAATTATGTTTTATAAATTATAAGTTATTAAGTTATTATATAATTTCTAAGTTATAAGGCATAGTGTCAGGAGGGGCGTGTCCATCTCTACATATTTTAATATTATATTCAATGTAAGTATATATGTATAATGAAAAATCTGTCACAAACGTTTTTAGCTAAAATCTTTAACTCATTGGCACGAATTCAGGATAATTGGTTTATACCTGGTAAGTTAACTTACGATTATTGTTCACATGTAGCAAGTCCTGGACAAAACCCTGAAGGAGACCCTGAGGAGGACTCTGAGGAAGACCCTGAGGACTCTGAGGAGGACCCTAGGCAATACTCTGAGGAAGATACTATTAAAGACAATGAGTGATCATTTGAAGATGGGTTAGAAATGTTCGAAAGAGTGACTAAATCATTAGATGAAGAGCTTAAGGAGGCATTAGAAACCGATAATGAAGCCGTTCTGGAAAAGTTAAATAAAGTACAGGAATGAAGACGAAACGCTAAAATTTATGCTGAGTCAGAACTAATTGGTGCAGAACGTGATCAGGCATTACTAAAAGCTCACAATTCAAATGACTCAGAAGAAATAGCTCGGATTTATGCTAAGTTAGAACAAGAGTGTAAGGCACGTGATGAGTGAGAAGAAAAAGCTAATAATTTGGATGAGGCAATGGAAGAAGCTGATCATACAGGTGACTCAAGAGAAATAGCTCGGATTTATGCTGAGTGAAAACAAAAAGCTAAGGATTTAGCTGAGTCAGAACAAAACCATCCGGTAAACGAGGAGGGCGCTGACACAAATATAACAAGCCCTTTAGAACAGTTTGAAATAAGAAATTTATTAGGTTTGGATCTTCCTCTTCTAGGAAACTTACATATCTATTTGACCAACATAGCTTTTTATTTGTCAATAGCTGCTTTTACTGTTTTAGCATTAAGCCTTTTAGCTACTAACTATAAAAGGATAACAAGTAATACGTCATCAATAAGCCAAGACACTATCTATGCCACTATACATAGTATAGTAACAAACCAGATAAATGCAGGAAAGGGGCAAAATTATTCCCCTTTATTTATGCCTTGTTCACATTTATTTTAACAAATAATTTAATAGGTATGGTACCATACAGTTTCGCCTCTACTTCTCACTTTATCTTAACTTTTTTAATAAGCTTTACCGTAGTTTTAGGGGCAACTATATTAGGCTTTAAAAAACACAATTTAAAAATTTTCTCTTTATTTGTGCCTTCAGGATGTCCTTTAACTTTATTATCTCTACTGGTATTAATAGAATTTATTTTATTTTATGTCTAGCAAGAAATATGTCATTAGGCCTAAGATTAGCAATTAACGTATTTTATAATCATATATTGCTTATAACATTACCACATAAATAATTTTTATAGGTTTAATACTGTTAGCATTATTCAGTAAAGCTTAACAGTTAGCGTTTTTGTAAAGTAGTTTGCCACTGCCTTAAGGATAGAGCTATTTTACACAATTATTCTAAAACACTGTACCATTCGCTTTACTTATTATAACTTAATTATTTAGTTATTTTAATTTCCTTTTATCTGCAAAGATCTCTTCTTGCTTATAAGTTATCATTTTTAAATTCTAATTTAGAAATTTAGAAATTTAGAAATTTAGAAATTTAGAAATGTAGGATCCTTTTTCCCCTTAACCCTTCTATCTATGATTAGATTACGATGCACAAATCAGAAATGATAGCACCAACCTAAAAACCTCCACGTTGTATGACACAATTATTTTTACTTTTTTCCTTAACTAAATAACATTTTATCTCTCTAATCTTGTTATATTATGCGTTCTTATTTATTTATTAACGTTTTTTATATTAGCAATAGCAATAGAGATAGATGAAAAAAATGCGAGGAGTTAGGTGTTAATTATCCAAACACTAGCTCAGTCCTAACACAAAATAACTCTGTACCATCTAATATTAATGAGCTAGGTGGTAATACTTCTGATGTATCTGTCTCATCACCTACTATACCACACATAGACACTATTGGTAGTAAAACTAACTCCATGCTGGCTCAGAACGGTCATAACAGTAATAATAGTCTTATACCCTCATTAGATACTAATTCATCACAAAATACCCTTAATTCCTCTATGGTTACTGAAAGAGGCTCTATGATGCCTGATAGGGAAAATGCTGATGATTTTTTAAACATTTGAGGAACACACCAATCTGGAGAGCATGCAACACAAGTCAACAACTCAGTACAAAACCCACAAGAAATAGGTTATTTGGCTCCTACACCTGTTCCTTATGAGGGAGTTGACTATACAGAGCGTGCTTTGTCTGGCGACGGTATATTTAGTAGGATAAAAGTTGGTATTAAGTCTATAGATAATAAAGTCGTATTAGCTTATGTTAAATATCATGATATCTCTAAACGTAAAATTTACTGAAACTTGTGAGAAAAAACAAAGTCCAGATACGATACCTATGAAGATTTTAAAGCCAACTGAGATGCCGAAACTCCAATATGGAAAACTATGGCTAAAGAATTTAAAGTTGACATTAAGAATGATGTTAAGGGTATTTTAGGTATAGATAGGAATTATGCTAAACCTATTAATGGAAGTGTCACACGAGGAGTCGAAGATTTATTACGCAAACAACGACCTTTTAATAAATAAAATTGTTTTTTTATGACTTTTATTAATCTTATGCTCTCCCTTAAACTGATTTTAGGTCATAGAAACAATAAATAAAAGTGTTACGTTAAGGTTTATCTAGTTCCTTTTCAAATCTAGTATTTTATAATTAATAGAATTTAACACAATAAACATAACCATGATAAAATATAACTGTGACCATAACAAGAATTTGAATCTTTCTAATATAAAGCAAGATACGTCTCGTTTTACTAAATCTAAGATAAGATCTTTATATATTGATCCTAATGAAATTAATAAAGATAATTTATACGATCTAATAATAAGTAACTTAAAGACCGGTGTTACGTATTCTCTATTGTTTAAAATTAAATACAATGATTTATACTTTGGTATGTTAGGCTGTCAGTTAGGTTTCATATTGTCTAATATGGATGATGATAAATCTATACAAAAATTATTGATAAACATAAACAGAAGTATTAAAGAATTTGTTGCTGAATATTCTGTAGAACACGTCGATTTATTGCAAATATTATATGTTACAATTAGCGATGTACCTAAATTAAAACTTAAAAATATAAATGATGTTAAGTTAAATAAAGAATTTATGAGCGTTAAAGATGGAAGGTTTAATTTCAATTCTAGGCTTTTACCTTTGAGTGTGAATATGAACCATTATGGAAAACTTTTGTTTGGGGAAGATCGTTCGACGTTTTTAAACATTATCAATAAAGAAAAAAATGTTTTGTTACATAAAGAAAAATATGTTAAGGATATTGATAGTATGTATCTATATAATAATCAATATATAATATTAAACAAGAAGTTAAGTGATTTTATTATTAGTAGAGAAGTTTATGATGCTGATACGGGTATATATAAAGATACTTTTATTGATACTATTTTGAATAATAAAGTATTTTATAGAAATAAAGGTAAAGTAATTGTTTATATAAGTGATGATAAAGTTATTTATATAAACGCAACTAAGGATCTCGCTATTATAAAGTACAGTCCTAAAGCTTATTCTCAATTAGCTAATTATCGAATAGGTACTATAGACCTAGAAGCTTATGACGATACTGATGGATATAGCAAAGTTTATGCTTTAGGATTTGTTGTTTCTGGTGAAAATCCCTACACGTATTATATAGACGAATTTCATAATAGTGATAAACTATTTTTGAAATGTTTCGATGATATATTAGTTAATAAATATAACGGATATATATTTTACATTCATAATTTTAAGGGTTATGACTCTGTTTTCATTTTAAATATCTTAAAGCGAGCTAATATTGATAAAGGTTTTGAATACTATAAGTTGGAGCCTTTATATAGAGATAATAAAATATTTAGGTTGGATATTAAAGTAAGAAAAGAGTTAGGGGACAGAAAGCAACACATAATAGGTGCAAGAAAAGAACCTACATTTAATAAAATAACTATTATCGACTCTTATTCGCTACTCAATGATAACTTATTTGATTTATCACACTCTTTTGATATAGATATAACTAAAGGTTATTTCCCTCATAAATTTGTTAATAAAAACACCTTTAATTATATAGGTAATACACCTAGTATTAATTATTGAGATAAAATATCTATAGAAGATTATAATATGTCAGTAAGTAAGGTCTGGTCTTTAAAAGATGAATGTCTTAAATATCTAAACAAAGATTTGGTAAGTTTATTGAATATTATGGAGACTTTTAACAGATACATATTTAGAACCTATGACATACAGATGACTGAATCAACCACGATATCTAGATTGGCTTTAAATATATTTCTTAAATATTACTTAAAAGGATCGCAACTGCCCGTAATTAAGTCTAATATGTATAAAGATATTAAAGAAGGATATTTTGGGGGTGTAACAGAAGTATATAAGCCTTATGGTAAAAATTTATATTATTATGACGTTAATTCATTATACCCATTTTCATCTATAAATTATATACCAGGTAAAGTTTGTACGTATGTAGAAGATTTTACATCTAAAGGTTTAATATTGGATAAATTGTTTGGCTTTTTTTATTGTGAGATAGAAACAAACAATGGTTATATTGGTTTACTACCTGTGAGAGGTAATGATGGTGTATCTATGCCTCTAGGTAAATGAAGTGGATGATATTTCTCGGAGGAAATTAAGTTTGCTGAAAAACAGGGATATAACATAAAAGTATTTAAAGGGTATAACTTTGATAAACAAACAGAAGTATTTGATAAATATGTTAATGATTTATACAAAATAAAATCTAAGAGTGAGGGACATATTAGAGTTATAACTAAAAGTTTGTTAAATAATCTTTTAGGTAGATTCGGTATGGATATTAATAAACCAAAAACCGAGATAGTTAATGCTGATAAGTTAGAAGAAATATTATCAACTAGAATTCACGAATCATACCCCAAACAAATAACAGATGACGATTACTTAATCAGTTATTATCCTGAAATATCCAAAAGTATATGTGAATCCCATGGTAAAGATTATCTTAAAGTATATACTAATTCAAGTAATAATATAGACATGGAAAAAAATAAGCAGTTTAGTGACGTATCTATTAGTACATCAGCAGCGATTACCTCATACTCAAGAATATTCATGTCTAAAATAAAATTAGATATATTAAGAAACAATGGTGAAATTTACTATACCGATACTGATAGCATAGTTACTAATGTACCTTTATCTGATGATTTAGTAGGTGATAAATTAGGTCAGTTCAAGTTAGAACATAAAGTTAAGGAAGCTTATTTTATTTCTTCGAAAACCTATTGCTTAATATTAGATGACAATTCTTGTAAAATTAAAGTTAAAGGAGCCTACAAAACTTCGTTAACTATCATAGATTTTATGTCTATGTATCTAGGTATAGACGTTGAAGCTAAGAAACGTAATACTATAACTAATTATGAAAAAGGATCAGTTTCAATAAGAGATAAAGAAATTCACTTAAGTTCTAATTCCTATAAGAAAAGAGATAAAGTGTATATAGGTAATATATGGGTAGATACTAAACCTTTAGTACATAATCCCTAACTCGACCACTAAAATACAAATAAAAAAAAGGTAGTATTATAAAATATATAAAGTAGATAAAACTATTAATATCAATTTTAAAATACCGCTCAATTTTTAACCACAATCCGTGTAAATATACAGATTGTGGTTTTTTTTTTTAAAAAAACCATCATCATATACCGATATATGTTGATGGTTAAAAAAAACTTATAAATTTTAAATGCACAAAACTTATAAATTTTTTAATGTGCTAAATATGAACTGTCTAAAATAAGACTAGCAGCACTGGAATCCGTACCTAATACACCCTCTATAGAAGGGAATTTCAATACATTCTTTTCATCTAGCTTAATTTCTAGTTTTTCTTCATCAAAACGATTTTCACCGTAATTAAGTTTAATAAAATCTTTTATACCTCTATCTAATTTTCTTAAATAGTTGCTTTCCGAGTATATTTTCACGTACACAAGTTTTAAAAGATCCATAATATTTTCAACGTTGTTTGCGGTAACACCAAAGCAATCATGTACTGAAAATATGTTTCTCAGATTTTCATTATTAGGTGTATTATTAGAACTACTGAAATATAAATCTACTAACAAGGCAAGAGAAGCGGCGTCTAATGAATGTACTAAGTTAGGCATGAAAGCTCGTATTTGTTTGCTTTTATTATATGATTTACCTTCATCGGGTACGATAAGAGAAAATGTTCTTTTACTATAAGTAAAAGGTTTCAAGCGTACTTCTTTAGTACTTAAGAGACTTTGATTAACTTCAACACCACTAGGTGAGCCTCAGGATATTACAAGGTTTAATTTTGTAAGTATTTTAGCGATAGAATTTAAATACTTTATTAATTTCTTGAGTTTAAAAGTATCATCGTTTAGTATTTCTTCTATACCTAATCTTATTAAATTAAAATCTTTTAGTTTTAATATAATGGTGTGATCGTCTTTATATCTATATAACTTATCTAAAAATGGTGTTTCTTCATCCGTTTGATCATTATCACATGGTTCGAAATTTACTTGTATGTCTTTTATTAATTCAAGAGGGGATATGTTATAGGATTTAGTTAAGATAGCTTTCTTTAATAAGGTTCTTAAGATATTAAGTTTTATCAGTCTATTATAACTGTCTCTTTCGTCGTTGTCGATATTAGACTTTAGCTTATTAGAATATATACCGATAAGACAAGCGCCTATATAACTATACAGATCTTTGGGTGGATCGTTTCATGTAGATTTAGTAAGATTGAGTTCTTTAGCTAAGTTATGATCTAGACTTAATAAAGCAAGATGTTGATAACCATTACAGCTAGCGTCTAGGCGTATAGGTAAATATGTTTTAAAATAAATAGTATCATTATCGTTTAAAGACTGTAATAGTCTATTATATTCAAAACAAAATGCTATAAACAATAGTTTATTATCTGCTTGTGATATTAACACCCCATTTCTGAATTTAATAATACTATTTAAATTGTTATCTACTCATTTAGTTCTTTCATTTCAAGATTTTTTATCTAACTTATTACCAAAACAGTTGGCACCATAGGCTTTTAAATAACTTATAGCTCTACTGTCTGTTTTATTAATAATTTCACCTTTACTGAATAATAACAAGGATTTTGCTAACTCGTTACTTTGGTAATTTAAATATTCACTAACACAGTATAATCTACCCCTATAATCTATTCTTACAGGTAAGTAAAATTCATGTATATTAGAATAAGCTCTAGCTAGTCCTAATATATTTTCTTCTAACCTCTTTTTGCTTAACAAACTTTCCAACTCAATTTGTTGTGATTTGTTTAATTTAGACTTTGACACAAGGTCATTATAATCGTCTTCATTACTTATCAGATTATGTATATCATTATAATAATAGATAAAATCCAGAACATCTGTATTAATCTTAAAACCCACACCATTAATATTGTTTACTAAGTCGTAGATAACATTCTTATCTTTAATGACAGAGGGTTCTTTTAAATTTCATTTAGGTATTATTAGCTCATCAGTATACTTTTCATCGTTAAGTAAGTAACCACCTAGTCTTTCTTTTATAACCCCATCTATTTCTTTTCTATAGTACGGTTTAGGTTTAACTATCATAGGCATTTTATGAGGTAAATTAGGTATATTGTTAAGATTTTTTAATGTACTCAAAACCTCTTGTGATGGCATTAATATATTTTGTGACTCTTTACTACTTATTTTTATTCAATCTACTACTACTAATTCCAGATCTAACATTCAATTTACCAGTATGGCACCAATATGCCCAACTAACTTATCATTCTTATCGTTATATACGCTTATTATATCCGTATTTTCCTTTTTCCAATCATACATTGTATAGTCAATATTATCATTATTGTCTTTAAGCGATTTAGATTTTGAATAAAGACAATAGCAATAATATTTTATTAAATCCCTACCTAACTCTAAACATATACTAGATTCAGCGTTATTCAATTTATTATTTATATTTATAATTCTTAACAGTCTACCATTAATAATACTTATTATAAAAGAATCATCTATTTCTTTTAGTATATTATTCAAATAAAATAAAGCTAAATTTTTATCTATATCTTTTTTAGTATTTGGCTTTTTAGCATAAACTCTATTTCTTGAATTATTTATATAATCGCTAAATATTAATTCTTTATCTTTTAGTAGTTTAGTGAATTTATTGCTAATTAAGTCATAATTTATTGGTGATTTTTTACGTTGTTTTTCTTTTTTATCTTGTAATATACTTCAATAATTGGATAAAAAGTTTTCTATTGTTCTTTGAGTATCGTTATTAATAGGTAGATTTTTAAAGTATTCACCTAATTGATTGAAAATGTATGTATCATTGTTTACTAAATTTTTGGACAACAACGTTTTAGTGGATACTAAGTTTGACTTAGTGTTTGTTGTAGTACTATATCACCTCGTACGTCCTAGATTCATATGAACATTATTAAATGAGAATTTATTTCTATCTAGTTTAAGGTTACTGCCGATATATCCCCTACTACTATGATAATTATTATGGTTATACAAACTATTTCTGTAATCCATATCAAGTAAAGATAAGAAATTATTTATAGAGTTAACTTGACCTCGTAGTGGTTGAGGACCAGCATTAACATTAATATTATTATTATTATCTTTAATAGATTTTATAAGTTTATCCAAATCCTCTACTACAAAAAGACAAGAATTAATTATACTAATACTAGGATTCTCTTGTTCCTCAGTTAGCTTGTCCACTAAAGACTGATAATTATTAACAGATTTAAATATTTCATTAATAAATAGCATATTTTTTCTTTCCTGGGCCAGTTTAAACAAATAACCCATATGGTTATTGTCTGTAGTATAAATAAGTTTATTTATTAGTTTAAATGTTTCTGTTACAGTAACAGTAAGATACAAGGCTTGGTTATTGATTATATTAAACAATAATTCATCTATGTCTAGATAAAGCTTAGCGATATGTAATTTGTCCTCTAGATATTCATTTTTGTTGACTTCATAATTACCTATAAAGTAATTATCAAGTATCGTTAAAAAGAAACCCGGTTCCTTATATATATTACCTAAAACATTATTTCTAGTATAAAGATAACATAAGAGCGTGTAAGTAAAAATATGTGAATAATGTATATAGTTATAGACAAAGGATTTCTTTTCTTTATTTAATACCCTAAACATAACCAAATAAACGTTATATTCCATATTATAAGCAGAATCTGCAATATTATTATCTTTATCTTCATATGTTTTCTCCTGAGTCAAAGCATACTGTAGTTCTCTACTTATTATATATTTATCCAAGTTCAAGAAATTCCGCGTATCTTTGTTATATTGTTGGTTGTTCATTGTATTATAATTTAAATGTTTTATTTATTACACAGTACTAGATTAATAGGTTCTAGATAAACCATGTGAGACGAATAAGCAAAGAAAAAACAAAACTATATATAGGTCTATTTAAAACATTGAAAACCAAAAAGTGATAACAATAAATTATTCACGTCTATTCCTATTTCTACCTCTAACATTGACAACTCAAGATAGTGTTTTTTTATTAAGTTTTAGTTTATCCAAATCAGCTCTAAAATCTTTTTTAATTTCGGCATATATTTTGGTATCAGGATCTCAATGTTTTTTGAAATCTTTGTAAGACCTAAAATTATTTCTATCAGACTCACAAACATACCAAAAAAATTTACGTTTAGCTTTATTATTACACCAATAGAAGGGGTGCCTAGCTACCCTTCTATAAATCATTAAGTGGTTTTGTATTGAGGCCCCAGACTGTTCTTTTTACTTCACGCTTTATCTAGAGCCCTTTGTTTGGTATTTCTTTTCCATTTATTTGCCTTTCATTTGTTTTTCCATTTCTTTGCTTTTTTCTACTTGATGTATTAGAATGTTAGTCGACTTGACTTGACTTGACTTGACTTGACTTGACTTTTATATTCTATTTTATTGGTTTATCTAGAGCCTTTTGTTTCATGCACTGCGTTTTCATTTTCATTTTCATTTTCATTTTCATTTTCATTTTCATTTTCATCGAAACAGAAACAGAAACAGATACAGCATGCAACAAATATTCTAGTATTGTGTTTACTTATTTTATTTTATCTTTTTATATCTTATGTTTACTTTTCTTTATCGTTATATCTTTACTATTATCTTTTACCTTTTACCTTTTCTTGTCAAGCTTCATGTTTTACAATCTCGTCATCCTATTGTTTACTTATTTGTTAAATTTTCTTTTTCTCTTTTATTGTTTAACTTTTTACATCTCTACTTGGATTCTCCTCTCTTATGTATGCCTAACCCGGAGTATGACCCTTCCCTTTACGCCAATGTTCCTGTTGAAATAGATAGTTCTGGCTATAATAATGTACGGTTAGATTCTCCTAATCCTCCCCCAGTTAATTACGAAACTAAACCCCATTTTATTCCACATGACCCTCCTGTTGAACTTGACGGTGTAGTTGTACAACCTTCTACATCTTCTACATCTTCTAGTACAACCCCCACGGATAGTCCTAGTACACCTCGTGATATTTGAGGTGGTGAGTTAGGTGTACTAACTGTTTTTAAAATGGCACAGTTCTTTATGTTTTTACAGGTAAGCGCTGTTCTGTATGTAATTGACCATGCCCAACCAATTATACTAGTCTAGCACATGATTTATGTATTTCGCTTAAACTACCTACTGAGCGCATGAGTAGTCTTGGGGGACAGTTTTTTGTTAACTAGTGTTTATATCTTTATTTGCATTTATCCCATTCCTTATACCTTAATATGATCTAGAAATATAGGAGCCTTGCCTTTTTTGTTTGCATATCTTTATTTTGCACAAATATACAGTCATAAGGTACAAAGGGGAGAAGGATATTACATGACTTCTAGCGTAAAAATGACATGTCATGTAGGGAAGAAAGCCCCTTGATTTGTGCCCCAATGTTTCAATTAGCTAACAATATATTAGTATATCTATGTTTTAAGGTTGCTGTTTTATTTGTAACTGTTTTACTCAGATATACGTTGTTACATACTACGTAAATAATCTATTACGAAGCAACATATAATATGTATGGCTTTTTTATTTGTGTTTGCCTTAGTTTTTACTTTGCTCCGCAATACCATGCCTCGCAAGCAACAAGCTTTTAATTTGAGATTTTTACCTAATGCTTTACCCGATGGTTACTATACTCAAATCAATAGCCATTTCCTCTGCTATTGCCTAGAGGACTACAATCAGAAGACCGATTTGTGTCATCAGGATGGCTAGGCAAGATGATGAGCTTTTGGATACAGACATAGAGGGCGAGGATAAATACTGGATGACAAATTAGGCTGAGAAATTTTTGTAATTGGCAAGGTATAACAAAGGCTTTTGATTGATGAAAGTTTGAGACAATGTAACTATTTATGATCTTAGCTTACCTTACAGAGGTAAAGCGATTGGCAACCTGTGCTCATACTTTAGATCTTGGGTTAGCGTCTAAAAGTCGTAACATCTCGTATGGCCTTTAATGATTGGACAAAAAGGGGTAATTATTTGGAGCAAAATGGTATGGACTGCCGGTCATTACTGTTTAACTCTAATTATCACCTATTGTTATTTATCACTCTTTGTGTTTTGGAACCAAGTGGGTCTGGATAGCATATCGTTTGCCTTTATAAGACATAGTATGTTGCCTTATACCGTATAAAATTGCAATATGTCATGTATCTTACGTATCTTATGTAGGGCATAAAGCCCCTTGATATCTTGCCTAATATAATCATTAGCTATAATTTTATAATTTTATAACTTAATAAATTAACTAATATACTATAATAGTAGTATATAAATATAAATTATATAGCTTAATATACTATAAAAGTGGTAGCGGTATATCAATATAAATTATACGCTGTAGAAGTAAGAGTGATAATATTAGTATAAATATAAAGATTGTATAAATTATTCGTGTAATGGAGGTAAGATTTAATTACTTGCCATACAGGATTATATATAAACACTGAATAAATACCAAAACAAGCTTAACCTTTAAGATAATCCCCTTTATCCTATGTAACAAGGGGGGGGGGAAAGAAGGTAGAACTTGAGTAATACTTATGTATAACCATCTAGCGAGTTTTTACTGTAAACGGAAAGCAATATGTCTTATACACTAGCGTTACATAGGTTTACTTTTTTTAGTTCAGTTATGAAGGGGAAAGTCAAGGGAAAAGTGTAATATATGGTGGTCACTTACCGGATATCGCGTATATTTATTTTAAAGCAAGCTAAATATTCGCTATATGATAGATATTAGGGGGGGCGGTATTCCAAGATAAAAACAATATTTATTGTTTTTATCCTAGCATAGCTTGTTTATCTATAACAGATAAATTATAACATGTAATAACTGATAAATTGTTTATTTTTAGATGTATAATTTATATTAAATTATAAGCATATATCATTTATGGCACTAAATTGCTTTTATCTACTAACGTAACCCCTATTTCATAATCGCATTTATCATCCTGAAATACAAATAATTTACATAATAAGTATGTAAATAAAAGTAACTATAACAATACATATAAAAAGACTTATATTTAAATAGTATTAAAATATTGGTTTATTTTTTTTTATATTTGACCTTTTAACGTATAGTAAATATTTATCTAGATTAGACATTATATGTTTTTACTAAAGATTTTTTATGTAAATAAGAGATCCTGTGGTAAATCTTTACTTAATATGAAAATACTATGTTAATCCTTTTATTATTATCAATACCACTAATTGGTATACTTATTATATCTACAAAAATGTACTATAATACTCCTTTATCTGAGCAAGACAAGGGTGCTTTAATTGTTGATAAACCTTCACGTAATAATTATGAGGGTGATTTAATCACTAATAAACCTTCAAGTGATCATGACATGAGTGCTTTAATCGAAAAAAAATCTTCATCTGACCCTGACATGAGTGCTTTAACTGCTAACGTGAACGCTCTAACTACTAATATATACTTACTGGATTTAGGTAACAATCGTGTTAAAGCTACTGCATTAAAAACATCAGTGCTAACTTTATTAGTTTCTTTGATAATTTTTGCTTTTTTTGATTTAAGTAGTAATCAATTTCAGTTTGTGCAAGAGTATTATGAAATAAACTCTTTTAATTTATATCTAGGTATAGATGGTTTATCCATATACTTTGTTTTATTAACAACTATAATAATACCTATTTCATTATTATCAAACTGAAAATCAATATCAGAAAACCTAAAACTGTTTCTTATAGCTATTTTACTATTAGAAGTACTGTTGTTATCAGTATTTTTAGTACTTGATATCTTATTATATTACATCTTTTTTGAGAGTATTTTACCTCCTCTTTTTATCTTGATTGGATCATTTGGTTCAAGCAATAGAGTGAGAGCAAGTTTTTACTTATTTCTCTACACATTTATAGGCTCTTTATTTTTATTATTATCTATCATTAGCATGTCCTCCATTACAGGTATTACAGATTTTGATGCACTATATAAAATAAATTTTGACTATTATACACAAATCTTTTTATTTTGTGGAATATTCATAGCTTTTGCGGTTAAAACGCCTATAATATTTTTAAATACTTGATTATTAAAGGCTCATGTAGAATCGCCTTTAAGCGGTAGTATTATATTGGCGGCAATTGTGTTAAAACTAAGTTTATATGGAATACTTCGACTAATTTTACCTCTATTACCAAAAGTCTATATAAATTACACTTTTTTAGTTTATGTAATTGGTGTTATAACCATTATTTATGCCAGTATAAGTACATTAAGAACTATAGATGTTAAAGAGCTTATTGCTTACTCATCTGTTTCTCATGCTGCAGTGTATCTTATGAGTGTATTTAGTAACATAATACAAGGTATAGAAGGAGCAATAATCTTGGGTTTAGCTCACGGCTTTGTTTCTTCTGGACTGTTCATTTGTGCTGGAGGTGTATTATATGATAGATCTTCTACTAGATTAATAACTTATTATAGAGGTATGGCCCAAATAATGCCTCTATTTTCCGTTGTTTTCTTTATACTGTGTTTAGGTAATTGTGGTACGCCTCTTACTTTAAATTTCGTAGGAGAATTTCTATCACTGTATGGTGCGTTTGTAAGATCACCACTATTAGGTGTGTTAGCTAGTTCTTCTATCATCTTTTCAGCAGCCTATACTATTTACATGTTTAATAGAATAGCTTTTGCTGGCTCATATTCTAAATTTTTTAAAGTAAATATACCTGATCTTAACAAACGTGAATTTTATATTTTGTTAACTTTGGTTTTATTTACTTTAGTTTTAGGTATATATCCTGCAGTTGTGTTAGACGGATTACACTATTCGGTAACAACACTTCTTTATTCATTTTTTGAAGGCCAATCTACATTAACTAATGGAGGTTATTTATTTGCTTTTATACCTTTATTTAGAAATCTAACTAAAAAAATACACAATCTAATGACTAACATTTCTAAATTAGTATTATTGGTTTTAAGTAGTCCACCTAAGCCTCATGCCTTTGTAAGTTTACCTATTCAAAGCAATAGATTTAACAAGGGACCTAATGATATTCATTTACTTTTGTTTACAATAATCTATATGCTATTTGTGTGAATATTTTTAAACTTTTTTGATCAAGTAGGTACGTTTGAGTCTAAAGTACTATTAACAGACTCAAACATTTTTGATGGAGTGAAAACATTTAATCCTAATGTACTATTCTTTGATAACAATAACCCACTAGAAGGATCTTCTACCGATCATGGTGGTGGTGAACCCGTTGAAATTAATCCTGTAACAGGTCAGGACCATGACTGTGATATTGACCCAAGTACAGGTTTTGATAGATCTGTTAAATCAGAAGTAGCAACTGCAAATCCTAACTGTGAACATTCTTTTGAAGCTGATCCCTTTGGTGGTGTAAATCATGGTACTCAAGAGAATCATACATGATACCATGAACCTCAACAAAAATATGATGATTATGTAAGCGACTGTAATTATTGTGGTAACGACGTCACTAGTGAATCTGTAAATGTTAAGGTTATTTGTACTGATTGTGAAAAGGCTGCTCATGTTGATTGCTTACCTTCTAAGAGTTCTGGCAAGTCTACTACATTTTGTGATAATATCATTAACCCTGAAAATAAAAAGGATAATTAAGTTATATGATTATCTTATAGCATAGCATATCAGTAAATGATTGTTATAATAACTTACTGTGTTGCGCATTTGCACAGGTATAGAGTCAGGGAGACAAGAGACAAAATATATGGTTGTTGTCATTGTCTACGCGGTGGTGGGGCGTATACCCTATATTTATTGCGAAACAACACATAGTTATTTTTGGCTTACTTATTTGGTCTTATCGGCGATAGATTGTTTATCCTTAATCTCTAACTTTTTATCTTTAAGCCTTTAATCTGTAACCGTTACAAGATGATACAGTAGTAATCTCTTTAAATATTTAATAAATATTAATCTATTACCAAGTAACACATAATAGATCTGGCTTTTTTATTTGTGTTTGCCTTAGTTTTACTTTGCTCCGCAATTGCTCCGCCTCGCAAGCAACAAACTTTTAATTTTCTATCTCTATCTCTAACCGTTACAAGAAAATATAAATGTAATAAATAATTAAATTTTACTTATTGGTTATAAATAATTATTTATAAATGTAGGATCCTGTTTTCCCTTAACCCTATCTATGATTAAATTTCGATGCACATATCAAAAATTATAGCACCAACTTCCAAACCTCCAACCTGTATTACACAATTATTTCTGCTTTCTTTTCTTAACGCAATGACATTAGATTTATCTAATCTTGTTCTAATATGCGTTTTTATTTGTTTATTAACGTTATTTATACTAACAATAGAAATAGACGAAAAGATGCCAGAACTTAGATGTTCTGGCTGTTTTGAGCGTGGCCAAGTGACGTATGTTCTTACTGGTAAGCGTTGCCCTAGGTGTAATTGACTTTGTCCAACTAATTAGATTAGTCTAGCACATGCGATATGTGTTTCACTTATGCTACCTGCTGTGCGAATGCACGCCTCTGCCTCTTAATCTTATTTTAACATAAAAAAGGAGCATGGCTATATGGTTAGAGACATATAGTATACTCACTTCTTGCCTTGTGTCTTCGTTTTAGATAAAGCGAAAGTTTCGCTCTATAATAGATCTTAGGGGGGGTAACAGTATTCTGTTAACTAGTGTTTATAGATTTATTTGCACTTATCCCATTTCCCATTTCCCATTTCCCATTTCCCATTTCCCATTTCCCATTTCCCATTTCCCATTTCCCATTTCCCCCAATCATCAATATGAGGTGAAAAAACATGTAAATATAAAAACTTTGTCATTTTTGTTTGCATACCTCTGTTTTGCAAAAAGCAAAAAGCAAAAAGAAAAAGCACAAATCTAAAGTGATAAGGTAGAAAGGGGAGAAGGATCCTACATGATTTATAGCCTAAAAATTATATGTCTTGTAGGGAATAAAGCCTCTTGGTCTGCCCCCCTAATATACTATGAGAGTAGTAGTATACCTACAAGTATACGCTATTATTTTGGAACAACACATATAACCTTTACCTAGCCGTAGATAGTAAAATAATCTTCCTATAATGAGACCATAGTTTAGTGTAACAAGAAAATTCTGATATATTTCATAATTGATCCAATACGTATGCCTTTTGCCCTAAATTTAGCTGCTTTAGCTTCACTTAGTTTAATCTTTATTTGCGTTATGGCATTATCTATGTTAGTAATAGAAATATATTTAATGCCAGCGAATGGAACAAAATGTCCTAGATGTGCAGAACAAGAAGTGGAAGCTACTGTTCTTAATGAAAAATGTTGTCCTATATGCGAACAACCATGTTACACTTATGGTATGCGTATCTTCCATAAACCATCCATTAATATTATCAGGCATTAATATGATATTACTATAATGGATAGAATTTTGCTTAGATGACTCGACAGAAGGGAGCGTGTAATATATTATGGTAGTCACCCACTGTTTACCGCGTAAACCTGTTTTAAAGCAAGCAAAAGCCTTGCTCTATAATTGGTGCTAGGTGGGCGGTATTCCAATATAAAAACAATATTTATCGTTTCCTTGCCCTAATATCTTTCTAACCTTTATGTATTACTTATGAAACTATTAATAGTGAAAGATTTCTATAAAATAACAGAAATAGTTATTAATTAAATTTTTTTGTAGAGATGAAAAGTATTATATAAAAACTTAGATATATATTAGTTAAAATTTTAGTTTTGTTAACTCATTTTCGCATAATAACGATTTAATGTTTAAACAAGTAATTATGATATTACACAAGTTAGGTATGATGTTATATATATAATATGATAACTGTTAAATAGTAATGTAATATTATGTATATGTCGGATATTTATTGTACAATTTTTTATATAAAGAAATTTAAATTATAATATAATCTACCATAGTGATGTAATATCGCAATATATATTACACAAATCACCTTGTAAAAGGTGCACAAATGGGATTAACGTTAGTCCTCCAGTGTTTAGTAAACACTGGGTAACATTGGGCAAATTTCAAGAAATGCTTATAGTAAATATAAGTGTACTTGAAGCGAAACTCATTAGAGCATTATATCAATTATTTTTTACTTTATACAAAAGGACATTGCATACAATAAAAAGATGAAAATTAAAGATATATTTAATGAGAACGTTCAACGACTAGAAGGTGAGTAGTGCTAATAATACCCTTCCATCCATGCTCGGCATTTTTAAACGCTTTCTATATACTATTGGGCATATGTTAAGCTAAGTACTTTTTATGTGTAAGCTCATAATAACATTACAATCTATGCCTGTATAATGATTAATTTTATTAAAAAATTAATGAAAATGACTTAACCTCTTATCTCTTAATATTCAATATTATATATAAAAACAACATATAAATATAAGAGAAAAACTTAAAAGTTAAGCTTAGGACAATATCTTATGATATATATGTTACACAACTAATGAAGTCCTATTTAATATTTTATAAAATGCACAGTAAAATGAGGGAATTATATATGCGCCTTCCACGTTTTGAAAAAGACACTTGTAAAGACATGACAAGAGATCAATTAAGATCACATCATAATACATTATTGAAATCAATTGAGCAAGATAGTGTTGATCTTCATGCTGCCGTACGAATACCCTCAATAGCTAATAGGCTAGAAAGGGGGATTCCTGCTTCAGATGGAGAAAAAAGCCTTCTTAAGGAATTTTACCTTAAGGTGGATTTTGGGGTAAGCGCTGATCAGGAAAACCACGAATTAGATCAGACGTTACAAGGTAGGCCTAACCAAAGGGTTATTTCAAATTTACGCGGGACTGCTTTAAACGTAAAAGAAAGTGTGAAAAGTGACCTTGAGGCTGAGTGTTTAGTAGGTAAGATAGTAAATGAATGAGATCTATCATTGTCAGGACTTCCGTTAACATATCCACAAAATACTGGCGGCTTTAACTCCATAGCTTCAAGTGTATCAGAAGACTGTGAACCTTATTTATTAACTCATCTTATGGAATTATGTCCTTATCTTGCGGATCTTTTTCCTCAATTCTATCCATTAATAATAATTCTAGTTAATATAAGTAGGTTTCTATTTTATTTTCAAGGTTTTGCATTTTACTTTGCACTATTTAAGATAATAAATTTTATGGATATAAGAAAAAATTTAAAAAAAATACATGATAAGTTAAATTTAATCTATAATGATAAGTTTAAGTCTAACACTAGATCCATTGTGCCGCCTTATTTCAGCTTATCAAATGTTAAACATTATTCTAGTAAGGGGCTTAGATTTGTAAGTAAAATTAGAAAAAGGTGTAAAAGTACCACTTTAACACCTACCTTAAACTTGTTTAATGAAAAATCAAAAAAACATGGAACAGATAAAAAACAAATAGACAAAGAAAAGGATGAAAAACCAAGAGAAATTAGCAAAGCCAACAGGAACTCTGCAGGTAAACCTAAATATTATGCACCGGCACACATAGAATGATTTAACAGTATATATACCTACAATATAAATACAATTAAGTTATTACCTGCTGCCCTAAAGGTTACATTTAAACTTGTAAAAAGTTATTTTAATTTATACAACCGTAAGCTAGAAAGAAAAATAAGATCACGTCGTTTACGTCTAAGAGCTAGAAGGCTATCAACTAACAGAATGCTAATTAGTAGACCACAACTAAAACACACAAATGATAAGGTGACTGCTATTATATATGTTTATAATAGACAAAAAAGATATTATCTTAACAAAATAAATAGGATAGCTTCTATAGATAATGTAGATAATCTTCTGGACTATGACATAAAAGAGGATATAATAGAAATGAACGGATCTTGACCTTCTAACTTAAAGCTAGGCACAATTAGGAAAAAAAGCCGAATAATGATATCAAAGGTTAAAAACCATAAAAACATTGCTTCTAAAATGCTTGATATAAGCAAGACAAGCGAAAGAGCTGGTAAAATTTTTAATAATTATGAGATAAAATATTTAAAGGATTATGTTTCTAAGTGTTTACGTAGAGAAATTTTCTCTATTTATTTCAGACAATCTATTTTATTCAACAAATCTAAATTTGAAGAGAGATGCTTGTCACCCTTAACTAAATTAGTAAAAAGGGTTTATAACAAACAAGTTGAGTTTAATCTAGTAAACCTAAAGTATCTACACCTTAATAGCAGCATTTTTTCAGAAACTTTAGTTACAAAACTAAGAAACAGGAAAAATAGATTGCTAACGGTACTAAGAACTTCTTTACTAAGATTTAGACTACCTATTATGGATAGGGTCGCAGTATACGACGAAATTTATAATAGAAAAAGAAGATTACAAAATCCAAGAATTGAGTATATAATATCTGATTCTTTAAATATACAGCTTGATGGTGGAAATGATCCAGAATCAGAAAACGAGGATATTATAGATCTTTCACTGTCGAAAATAGGTTTTAATGATTTTTTAACAAAATTAAGGCAATTTAGAAGTTGCTGACCTCACAGTATCACTAACTTTGATTATCCCTTATACATGGCAAACACTATTATAAAGCTTATTAAATACAAGTATGCAAGTGGTATAAGGATTGAAGTAGCGGGTAGATTAACTAGACGTAATACAGCTGCTAGATCTCTTTTTAAACTTAGGTATATAGGTAACATAAGAAATATGGACTCATCTTATAAAGGCTTACCTTCAGTTCTTTTAAGAGGCTATGCAAAATCTAATGTGCAGTACAGTAACTTAAAATCCAGAATACGTATTGGATCTTTTGGTCTAAAAGGTTGAGTAAGTAGCAGTTAAGTCTTAAATTTTAGTAGGTTTACTATAGATATCTTTATATGTAAGCTTATTTATGAGTTTATTATACTTACCGTGTATTAGTGTTATCATGTTTTAATGTTAACACGTTTCAATGTCGTACGTGATTATGAGCCCAACACAGCTAATTATATATAGATGGTACTAGTGTCTTAAATAGCACTAAAAAAAAAATGATGTGAAAAACATAAACAAATTAATTTGTTTAGTCAAAGTACAGACATATTACAGCTTTATCTTTGATTTTACAAATATCCCCTAGCCCCTTGCCCTATATAGAAAGCAAATAAAAATGATGAAATAGTCTGAACTGTTTTGTGAAAAACAGAGATAAGGGATAAATAACCCATATGGTAACATAAATTGAAATAAAATCTTAGCTAAACATGATTAAACAGAAAGGTCTCATTTGCTAGTATGACAGGTTTAGCTGCAAGCTAAGCGCTACTACCATTATACTTATGTCATAAAACCAAGTAATTAATCGTATTAGGGGATTATACATTATAGGTTAAAATCTTAATACAATCTCTTAATTAATACGATACCGTAAAGTTTATATTTATTGTTCAGATAGCTATTTATTATATATATACATAGTTTGTGACATAGCATACAAATGTTAGAACTTTAGGTTAACTAAGTTAGTTGTAACACTAGCTGTTTTTTTTATTCTGGATCTTTATGCAAGTAATAAACTTAAAACCAGATTTCCTAAGTAGTTTATTTTACTTCTAAAAGTAAAGCTATAACATATATATACAAGTAAAATGAGAATATTTAAAAGTCACCCTTTGCTAAAATTGGTTAATTCTTATGTAATAGATTCACCACAACCATCGAATATAAGTTTTTTATGAAACTTCGGTTCTCTACTAGCCTTTTGTTTGGTAATACAAATAATTACAGGAGTAACTCTAGCAATGCATTATAACGCTAGTGTTTTAGAAGCATTTAACTCAGTAGAACATATAATGCGTGATGTAAACAATGGATGACTGATAAGATATCTACATTCAAATACAGCATCTGCATTTTTCTTTATAGTTTATCTACATATAGGTAGAGGACTATACTACGGATCATATAAAGCTCCTAGAACATTAGTTTGAACAATAGGTACAGTTATCTTTATTTTAATGATGGCTAAAAATTTGTGGCCAAATTGAATGTTAATATTTCATGTTAATAAAATACATTCGTATAATACCTCTAAACAAATAAATACAAATATATCTCGTTTTAGCAAATCTAGAACTAAAGCTAGACACAGGATAGGTCCTCACAATAAAGACGTTTTATCCATCTTAATATGCGGTATGTTAGGGGACTGGTGAGCTGATAAAATTAAAGGACAAGTTTCACCAAGTATAAGGTTTAACATAGAACAAGCAATTAGTAACGCTGCTTATATTCATCATCTTACACTATTATTTAATGAATTAGGTTACTGTTCTAGTATAACACCTAGCTTAGTAAAAAAATCAGAAGCTCTTATAGATAAGACAACAGACAAAGCAGTTGAAAGGTTTAATTATAGACTAAGTTTATTTACCTTTACATCTCTTGTATGGATATTCGATTCTTTTTATTATCAACTTAACGGTGTTAATGTAAAAAAAGTTCCTTCTTGGATAGGTGAATACATAACACCTTTGGGGCTAGCTCACTGAATAATGCAAGATGGCTCTAGACATAATAAACAAGGAATTTCATTAGCAACTAATAGTTTTACATATGAGGACTGCGTAATGTTATGTCGTATTTTAGATAAAAAATTTAATCTTAAATGCACAGTAGTAAAAACAGGAACAGTAAATCAGTGAAGAATTAACGTATGGAAACAATCTATGGCTGCTTTAGTTACAATAGTTAGACCTTATATTATTAAAGAAATGAAGTATAAATTTACTGGTTATACGATTTAAAGACATAACGTGGTATTAAAAATCAAAGTCCTACTTATAAATATAGTGTATGTAATATGTATTTAAAAGTACACTACTCATGTTTAAATATTATGCATGGGTTATAGTAGTATGACCTTACAGGGTTATAAGATAAGATTATCTGGCAACACTTGTGAAAACGGTTAAATATTTTATATCTAAATAAAGACCGTCGGTTTAATACAAGATCGCTACAGACTGGGTCACAAGTGGGTATCTGAAATGATATCTAATGTACAGTCGGAAGTTTCTAACTTTGCAGATAAAAGTTACATAAGGCCTTATATGATACATATTATAAAGATATTTGCTAATATTGGGGACTAATATGTTGATAAGGTACAGGGACGCTATATAGATATCATCCGGATATAGTTAGTCGAAACTTAGACAGCATTTTTGGGGTATGTCTTGCCGTATGGGCAAATGTCACTATGAGGTAAACAGTTTGCCTCAAATGTATAACTATAAAAACAAAGGATTGCGTTAAAAACTCAAATAATATTGCTATAACTACAAAACAATAAAGACTCCTTACTGCAACCGGATACTGTTTCACTCTTTCACTCTTTCACTCTTTCACTCTGCAGCCATCTACTTTACAAAAAAGACCGGTTGTTGATCAATCCATCTGCATATCTTCGTCTTTATTATCGTCCTCCTCCATGATAGAAAATGAGAGACACTCATCTTGAAAATCTTTGCCATAAGTTTCAGCAAGATGTGGAAAAACATGTGAAGAATGAACTTTATCTTGTAGGAAAAAGTGGGGTATGGGATAATGTGCAATTGAGTGATGCACGTTTGCAAGTTGAACAGATTGGTTATGACGGACAAGGAGTGCTTGCTATGAAATTTGTAATTTATTTGAAATGAATTGTTTATTTTGCTTAATGTTTTTTTTGCTTAATGTTTTTTTTTCTATTTATTATACGTTACAATAGTTATACATAGTTGTGTATTTATTTATAAGGCAATATTTACTTAAAACTTATATGGAACAATATGCAGCAATGCTAGTGAAAACGGTTAAGAATGTTTTTTTGTTTAGCATCAAGACCGTCGGCAGAGTAAAATGTCGCGACAGACTGGTCCACTGGTGGGTGACTGAAATGTTGCTTAATGTACAGTCGGAATCTTTTTTAATTTTTAAACATAGGGTATATAAGTATATACTACGGGGTTTACTTGTTTTAAACATATAAGGTTATGCCTTTAAACTTTTTTTGGGTTATTAGCCACAACAAGTAAATTAAAGATTTGGCTACAGTGATAACTAGCCTTATGAGCGCCATACCTTGAGTCGGACAAGATATAGTTGAGTTTATCTGAGGCGGTTTCAGTGTAAACAACGCCACATTAAATAGATTTTTTGCTTTACATTTTGTTTTACCTTTTATATTAGCTGCTTTAGCTTTAATGCACTTAATAGCACTACACGATAGAGCAGGTTCAGGTAATCCTTTAGGTGTATCAGGTAATTATGATAGATTACCATTTGCCCCTTACTTTATATTTAAAGATTTAATTACTATCTTTATTCTTATATTAGTGTTATCAATGTTTGTGTTTTTTATGCCAAACCTTTTAGGGGACAGTGAAAATTATGTAATGGCTAACCCAATGCAAACTCCTCCTGCTATAGTTCCCGAGTGATATCTTTTACCATTCTACGCTATACTTAGATCTATACCTAATAAATTATTAGGTGTTATTGCTATGTTTTCTGCCATTCTAATATTACTAGTTATGCCCTTTACTGATCTTTCTAGATCAAGAGGTACACAATTTAAACCCTTAAGTAAAGCAGCATTTTTCATATTTGTAGGTAACTTTTTAATCTTGATGGAATTGGGAGCTAAACATGTGGAATCACCATTTATAGAATTTGGACAAATATGTACAATTATCTATTTTGCACATTTTTTAATAATAGTACCTTTAATTAGTTTACTTGAAAATAGTTTAATTGAGTTATCTATTGAACCAAACAATACCAAGGACATTTGATTACCATTGAATGTGTTACCGCCACTATCTTGTTCTAATATTACCGTTATACAATCAGGGATGTTTCCGTGAAAGGAAGGACCCAACCTTAACGCTTATGGAGCAAGCATGAAAGGAACTTTACCTCCAGTACACCGTGGTCCATCTATAATAGTTCAAGGAGCAAATGGTATAACTTATACCGTGGACCTAGTTCGTGGTATAATTCAGACTAGACATAATGGTATATTAGAAAAAGTGAATTTTGACCAAACTGTCATACATGGTAACCCACAAGAGATTGCTAAGAAGTTTGCTAATGCTACTGCTGCTGAATTATGAAATGACCCTATAGGTAACCCTAACGACAGCACTACCCTTGATATAAATGCTAATGCTAATGTAGATCCTAATGCTAATGTAGATCCTAATATAGGTCCTAATGCTAATATTAAGTCTGAGAATGACGTAAAGATAGAGAAAAAGGACGAGAATAACGTAAAGGTAAAGAAAGAGAAAAAGGACGACGTAAAGGTAAAGAAAGAGAAAAAGGACGACGACGATGATGACGACAACAATAACGGTTCATCTAGTGGTTTTTCAGCCATACGTCAAGCTTGACCATCACAAGATGGCTCAAGATCAGCTGATAACAGAAAAAACTTGCGTCTTATAGCATACTTCTTACTTATATGCATAGCTATCGTTGGATACTTAATTATAAAAGTCCCTGTGCAAGGATTAGGTATAGAAGATTTGTTACAACTTGTAAAAACTTTGCATATTAGTGATTTTGGTACTGGTACTTTACATTGTGATGCACCTAGACCTTGGGGTATTTATTTTCAAGATAGTGCAACACCACAAATGGAAGCTTTAGTGGAATTACATGACAACATATTATTTTACTTAGTTATAATATTATTTGGAGTTGGATGATTATTAATATCTATAGTTAAAAACTATAGTAACACAGAAGCACCAATATCACATAAATATTTAAGTCACGGTACATTAATAGAGTTAATCTGAACTATCACACCTGCTTTAATATTAATTTTAATAGCATTTCCATCTTTTAAGTTGTTATACTTAATGGACGAAGTGAGTGATCCGGCTATGGCAGTGTTAGCAGAGGGACATCAATGATATTGAAGTTATCAGTATCCCGACTTTTTAAATAATGATGATGAGTTTATAGAATTTGATTCGTACTTAGTACCTGAATCTGATTTAGAAAATGGTGCTTTAAGAATGTTAGAAGTAGATAACAGACTTATTATACCAGAACTAACACACGTTAGATTTATTGTTACGGGTGCCGATGTTATCCATTCCCTGGCGTGTCCCGCATTAGGTATTAAATGTGATGCCTATCCAGGCAGACTTAATCAAACTTCTGTAATGATTAACCGTGAAGGCGTGTTTTACGGTCAATGTTCAGAAATTTGTGGTATACTACATAGTAGTATGCCTATCGTTATAGAGTCTCTGTCTATAGATAAATTTATCTCGTGGCTAAGGGAACAATAGTTAAATTAAGCACGTCTAACAATTTTCGTTTATTTTCGGACGTAATTTTTTGATCATGACCGTCCATGATTAGTTAATACAACAAAGTAACAAGTAATACAATAAATGAATTTTTGTTAAAACAATAAGTTAAAATTACACAAAAAACGTTAAACAGATTGTTAGGTTTAAAAGGTGTAATTTTTGAATTACCTTTAGCGATGAAACTATGCTTGCATACCGTGCCTTACATGTAACACCTAAAAATATAAACCTTAAAAAGGGGTATTTAGGTATTTACCTGTATTGATACCGGTAACAAATATGTTGTTTCTAGCCATAATTTTGCTATGAGGTTAGATCAATATATTAATAAAAGCGCTTTACTTGTTTAACAGCCTGACTTATTACCTTATTTAATGGTAAATAAAGGACTTGCTGCATTTATACTATAAATAGATGTAATGCCGTAAGAGTTATTAAAAGATCATTCATCTTTAATTTTGTAACAATACTATCTACTAAAAAGGGAATTTAGTTTATATACGCGAAAAATAGTTTAAATTAGGGCTTGTGAAGGTAAATATAATTATACGTGTTACAATAACTGTAAAATTTGATACTATCATGCTCGTTCTATTAATGAAATGGTAAATTATATAGGTTTACCTTTTTACATTATTGTTAATTGTATAAAACAAAAATATTTGTATTTAAATATTTTTGTAATTAGCGCTATACTAATTGCAACCGCAAAAAAAGCTAATCTATCCTTAAAAAAGTTAAACAAGTTTATAACCGAAAAAGTTGATAAATGTTAATACCACTAAATGTTATTATCCCTAAATGTTATTACCCCTAAATGCCATATAAAAGTAGTAAACCTATTCGTAGAAGATATATTAATACAGATTATACATTTTAATCTTAAGACAAATCATAGAACTTCTTAATGTCTGGTCATCTAAGGACCTAGCCTTTTTTACTTATATTTTAAAATAATGAAGAAACACAACCATTTTATAAGTTTAAAACCACGAGACGATTTTTATAATATTAGTTTTGTGCATATCTACGTACAAACACAACCTTGAATAATTAACCTGTAGTTAATTTCCATGTTTTTGTTTATAATACTAGTGATCTACCCAGTAAATAGTTAGAAAACACTGAAAAAATTACTTTTTAAACCTGCTTTATGATTCCATATGCGCAACAATGACATCAGTTTACCAGACCCAAGATGCTAAACGTTTTATAGCTGGTGTTTATACCTTTAAAAAATCACAATATTATTTACTAGCTAAACATGATTATGCTATAGTGTTAATATAGTTCGGTATAATGAATATAGGTATAATAAACATAGTTATCTTTAATCTTTATGATATGTTCCACATAGCTAATTAAAATGTAAAATTTTATCCATTCACCCCTGCTAATCCTATGAGCTTATGTCTACGCCATCCAGGTATTTCATTTGTTAGGTAATAGGTTTAATGACCAAAATGTAGATAGTTTGTATATTATATTTTTTTTTTATTTATGAGGTAACATCATGATTAGTTGTTATAGTAAGTAATCTGGTAACGTATCTCTCATCTAAGTAAAAACCTACTCACACCTAACCAGATAATATAACATTATAGCTATGTGTCTAAATGTTTAGAAAATTCAATTTGCTTTTAAGTGTAATGCGTTTAACATGGCAAACTATTACTATATACTTAGGGTTGGATTCGATATATCTAATCTTAATACACAGCTCATAAATAAATAATCATTAGTAGCTTTTAAATAGTAATTGTACATTCTTTTTTGTGTTTTGTGTTTTGCCTTAAGTATAAAACGTGACGCAAGTTATAGCAAATTTGATCAAATTTCTGCTATGATTAACACAAAAGGAACTTTTTTTGGTTAATGTCTATAAATTTGTGGTATATTGCACAATTTTATGCCTATAGTTATATAATTAGTTTTTATATAAAGATTTGTTTATTGATTACAATAAATGGTTCATTGAATAAATTACATATTTAACTAATGTACTGTTATAGTATGTAACATTGGCTATTATGTCCAATTGCATATAGACATGTAAATAGGTCTATGTACCTATCCATCTCTTATTTAATTTACAATATATCTATAAACAAATTTTGTTTAAACCCTAAAACCCTAAAACACTTACTGTATCTTCTATGTTTTTTGTTATATTTTTTTTTACTTTAAGGTGTATACACAAGCATAAATTTTTGTGTATACATAAACTTTAATGTGTTAGACATGTTGACACATTAACCAATTCTTATTAGCTCAACGGTAGAGCAGAATACTTCTAATATTTAGATCTAAGTTCGAATCTTAGATAGGAATTCACATTAATCTTTAATCTAGTTATTTAGATGAGTTATAGGCAAACTTATTAACGAGACTAAAACATAGAAAATTATAGTTACTTTTGCTTTATTATATTTGTTTTAGCTAAACAGTAGACAAATATACAGATTTATATTAAGATGAAACTATTGTTTAAAACACACTTTCTTAAAAAAAGGTATATTTAATAACAGTTGTTAATTCAGGTTAGTGTATACGTTTCTAGTATTTTTTTTCTATAAGTGTTGTATCGGATTAATGATCTTACAGACAATAGTTACATGACTGTACTATACATTTAGTCGTAATTGTTTACTGTAATTGTTTAAATGTTGATCTGATATTTTTAGATTGTCATAGTGTTTAAATCTAGACATGAGGTATTTAAAAATTTTGTTTTATATACATATATAAAATTCTAAAGTATAAACCAGATAAATTAAAAATGTAAGGGTTTTATTAAACATATGTACATGTTTTTTATTAATAAAAAGAAAGTATAATATTCCAGGGACATGTTGTACAAGGTAGTACGATTTGATTGCAGATCATATTCAAGGGGTTCAATTCCTCCGTGTCCCTTATTTTTGGTAAGATACCAATTTAAATAAAACTTGTCATATCTTACCATATATGCCTTTACTAAATATAATAAAGTTATCACACACAGTGCTACCCCCTAATCTGCTATTAGGTTAATATATTATGTGTTTATAACCTGTAAGGTTAATATCATACCAAGCACATAACATCTCTATATTATATTCTTATTAGTTCAATGGTAGAGCAGAATATTCCTAATATTTAGATCTAAGTTCGAGTCTTAGATAAGAATTTGAAGCTTTTTTTTTTAGAGACAAGGTTATAACAGAAAGTTTTGATCACTACATTAACACTTAATCTAACTTTACTTCCTAAAGATATCTAGACATCTACAATAATAAGGAGCAATTTGTACATTACACTTAAAGGCTATTAGAATTAGCATTTTTATAAATAATAGACAATTGAAGTAGTATCTTTATCTTCTTATTAACCTGATTTATTTTCTTAGTTTTTAAAACCATATAAATAATTTGTTGGGTATTTACATGGACGCGTTAATGTTATAGTTAACTTTAGTAATAAATCAAACAAAATATACTTTGCAATACGTATAGTAATTTATTCAGGTAATTCAAGTTACGATCTCCAAATGTTATAAACAATGAAAACAATTATAGGGGGCAAAATTATCCGTTAAAATAAGACTAAATATATAAATAAACAGACAGATACAAGTAATTATAAAAATAATAATAATTACTTTTTTTTTCTTACCTTAATAATTACTAATAAGGACGATATAGATAAGGTTTTACGTATTCTAGACCAATACCCCCTGCTTTTTGCAAAAAAAAAATCTGTCAATTATAATTTGCTGAAAAATGTTTATCCTTTTATAGAGATGGTAATATAAAAAAGCTTGAAAATTTTTATATAGACCATAAAGATAAGATAATAAATCAGATTTATTAGATGAACTTGTTTATCATTATAATGAAAAAAAAACTATCAGATTTTGAGGATATATTTCCTGCTGGGTTATCTGGCTTTACAGAAGCCAGAGGTGTTTTTGGTTACCCCTAATGAGATAAAAAAAGGAAAATACCCATTTTTTTTTTTAGGAAAACGAACTATATATTCAAATTTTAAGTGCACGTTATTTACATGATAGTAAACATATCTTTATTTCTTGTTTAGGTCAACAAGATATATATACTTAATTTGGATTTAGGGCTTTTAGATATGTTTTTAGTAACGGGCACAAAGGTAATTTTACGCATAATGAATTCCCCTGCTATGCTGGTTCTGGTTTATTATTTTTCTTTATACATATCAAAAAATATCATTTACTGATAAATCAAATGATAAATGCGTATGATCTTTATAAGATGTGGCACAATGGCCAAGCGCAAAAGTAAAATTCTTTTGCTAAAGTAAGGTTTTGGCCTCTAAATTCCAATAAACCATATTATATAATTCATATTGTATAATCCACATTAGAGATGCCATACAACAGTATACATCTGTAGGATTAATTTTACAATTAATATATAATTAATTTTACAATCAATATAGAACTAATTTTTTAATCAATATACAACAATGTAATTTTTGATCGGATTTATTTTTATATTGCCTCGTAAACTCAATTACCATATAAAAAATGACATACTAAATTTTTTATTTTCTGGACATGCTATATGCGCCAAATCTTCTTGCTTTAGGTTTACTTGGTATAATCTTTGCTTGTGTTTTAACATTGTCTATGCCAGCAACAAAAATAGAAAGAGATGAAGTAATGCCTGGTGTTACATGTCCTACCTGTCCTACCTGTCCTACCTGTCCTACCTGTCCTACCTGTCCTACCTGTCCTACCTGCCATGAGAGGGGCATAGAGACCTTTGTTGTTTTGTTAAATGATATTTAGGCAAACGATGTCCCCGTTGCAACCTGCAACCTGCAACCTGCAACCTGCAACCTGCAACCTGCAACCTGCAACCTGCAACCTGCAACCTGCAACCTGCAACCACCAATGTTAGATTAGTTTAGTACATGATATATGTGTTTCACTTATACTACCTTTTTTGCGAACGCACACTTCTGTTTTTTAATATGTATATAATAATAATGAGTAATTTGTGCATTTAAACCAAAAGCTATTATCGTTATTAGTATACCTATATCTATAATAAATACAACATTGTAGCAGTATCTTCATCTTCTTTTTAACCTGATTTTTTTTCTTAGTTTTTAAAATAGTATAAATAATATGTAAGCAAAAAATCAAAATTTTTATTATTACCATGTTATATTACCCACTCTTTATTTCAATTATAGAAGTTCTAATAGTAACTATACCAGTATTACTAACCGTAGCTTTTGTCACAGTTGCGGAAAGAAAAACAATGGCTAGTATGCAAAGGAGACTAGGTCCAAATATAGTAGGTTACTATGGCCTTTTACAAGCTTTTGCCGATGCCTTAAAACTTTTATTAAAAGAATACGTTTCTCCTACACAAGCAAACTTAGTTCTTTTCTTTATTGGACCCATTATAACTTTAATCTTTTCTTTGTTAGGATTTTCTGTTGTACCATATGGTCCTGGTCTAGCTATATCAGACTTCGATCTAGGAATACTTTATATGTTGGCAGTTTCTTCTTTATCCACCTATGGTATCCTATTAGCAGGTTGATCTGCTAATTCAAAGTACGCCTTCTTAGGGTCACTAAGAAGTACAGCTCAGTTAATTAGTTATGAACTAATTTTAAGTTCAGCTATTTTACTTGTAATATTATTATCAGGAAGTTTAAGTTTAACTGTTAATACAGAAGCACAAAAAGCTATTTGATACGTTGTACCACTTTTACCTATATTTTTAATATTTTTTATAGGGTCTATAGCAGAAACTAATAGAGCCCCCTTTGATCTAGCAGAGGCTGAATCTGAATTAGTTAGTGGTTTTATGACAGAACATGCAGCAGTTATATTTGTATTTTTTTTTCTTGCTGAATATGCTAGCATTGTTCTTATTTGTATACTAACAAGTGTATTGTTTTTAGGAGGTTATTTTTTTAATTTCGCATATATAGTTTCTTTAATTAAAGATATTGACTTATATTTATATGTGTCTATTGTAAACTCTAACTACGAAACTTTATTATCAGAACCTTTAGTAGAGGGTACGATATATGGTTTAACTCTCGGATTAAAAGCTTGTATTATGATATTTGTCTTCATATGAGTTAGAGCTTCTTTTCCTAGAATACGTTATGATCAACTAATGTCTTTTTGTTGAACTGTCTTGTTGCCTTTAGTAATAGCTTTTATTATATTACTTCCATGTATTTTATATAGCTTTGAAATTATATCTAGTAACATTTTCTTGTTATAAGTTTTAATGTGATCCACTATGTAGTATTTTTACCAAGTGTGATAACATTAGTTTATTCTACAATTAAAAATACAAACAAGAAAATATCGTTAATCTACACCACATGATATTACTAGTTAATTTTTTTTTATAAGCATAGACAGAAAGTTAGCATTAGCCCTGTCCTTATTAAAATTACTTTTTATGTCTCTGTTTTGGCTTATGCATATTATATTGATCCTCTAATAATACCTTTTGCTTGTTTCATTATTATAAGTAATTGCTATTATATATACACATATCAACATATGCTTTTTAGTATAGTCATGTGGCATTTTTTGTTTATTCTGTAATAGCAAGCCCTTTAGATCAGTTTGAAATAAGAAATTTTTTATCTTTAGACGCACCCATCCTAGCTAACCTACACCTTTCTTTAACTAACATTGGGCTTTATTTAACAATTGCCGCGTTTCTGGTTTTAACCTTAAACCTTTTAGCCACTAATTACAACAAAGTAATAGCTAATAACTGATCAGTGAGTCAAGAGTCTATTTATGCTACTGTACATAGTATAGTAATAAACCAAATAAATGCAAATAAAGGACAAATCTATTTTCCTTTCATTTACGCCTTGTTTACCTTTATCTTAATAAATAATTTAATAGGTATGGTACCTTACAGCTTTGCTTCTACATCCCATTTTATATTGACATTTTTCATAAGTTTTACTGTAGTTCTAGGGGCAACTATCTTAGGACTGCAAAAACACGGTTTAAAATTTTTCTCATTATTTGTGCCTTCCGGTTGCCCTTTAGGTTTATTACCACTACTAGTGTTAATAGAATTTATCTCATATTTAGCAAGAAATGCATCACTAGGCCTAAGGTTAGCAGCTAACATTTTAAGTGGACATATGCTATTTAATATTTTAAGTGGATTCGCTTATAATATTATGACCTCGGGTTTTGTTTATTTTTTTGTAGGTTTAATACCTTTAGCATTTATAATAGCTTTTTCAGGATTAGAACTAGGTATAGCTTTTATACAAGCACAAGTGTTTGCCGTTTTAACTTCTTCATATATTAAGGATTCCATAGATTTACATAATTAAAATGACAGAAATATACACAGCAATTAACGAATTACATATAGCAATGGCTCAGCCATTGCTCACAAGTTTCAATCAAGAAATTTTAGCCCTTCTGCGAAAGGATATGGTGCAAGAAATTTTACCCCTGATACGAAAAGAGATAATACTTGTTGTACAAGAAGAAATTTCACCTGTCATAGAAAATGGTATGGTGGCTGAATTAATAAGTATAACGCCCCCACTTACAGGTGTAGAGTTTGAGGCTATAGGTCTAAACATTGGGCATATATGTGCAGGGCTTGGGACTATATGTGCAGGGCTTGGGACTATAGGTCTAAACATTGGGCATATATGTGCAGGGCTTGGGTATCAAGCTATTACTACTGCTATTTATATTGGGGCCACTGCTGGTAAAATTCTTGACTATATACCTCTTAGTTTATTTGATAATATGTTTACTAGTATTATTCACATAAAATCTCATACTAGTAATATTGACCTTTTAAGTAACGTTAAAAATATTAGGTTAACAAGTGGTGTTGGTGTTAGTGATGCTCATGATTTATATATTAAGTGTTTAAAATCTGGTTTAAAAGCGTTCATTACAAATATAGAGAATCCAAAAGTTGACATAAATATTAAGATTAGGATTTTTACCGATCTTATCACTATTAAAACTACTACCTTTCTTGATTTTATCAATACTTTATGTACTTTAAAGGACAGTGCTAACATATATACAATAGATTTAGTCAATTCTACCCAAGATTTAATTAGTTTTACTCTTGTATATACAAGAGATTTAATCAATTCTAGCCTAGATTTAATCAATTTCACTCAACCTTGTATAAAAGATTTAATCTTTAGTACAATAACATCTACAGACAACATATATATACATGGTGATGTAAACGTTATTACTAAAACAGGCACAGATATTTTAACTAAACCTGTCCAAGACACTTCTAAAGGCTCTAACAAACGTAAGGAAAGGGAGGAGACTCCTCCTAATTTAACAGGTAAAAACCCCATACCTATTACAGATGCCAAAAGACAAAGAATACAACAGCAAACAAATATCAATATTCAATATCTTGATACAAGAAATAGTAATAATAATGTCGGAGTAGTACTACTAGACACACTCGATGCAACGTGTTCTAATTTAAGACACTTGTATAGATTAGGCCCAAATCGATTTGTGCAAATAAATAGAAATGGTACACTTTGAACATGTATTAGGTTTAATCCTAGTGCTAATCTTTTGAATCGCATAGGGCAAAATGTTATATTTACACAAGTAAACGTTATACATACAAGCAACGGACAAAATAACGGTTCCCATATAGGTATGTGAATATCTCCTCGACCCTTTGGTTTTGTGATAAGAACTTTTAACTATTACGTGACAAGTGGAAATTTACCCTTAATGTATAACAATGCGTATGAGGCAGTTTTCATTTTTGCATAAGTAAATCTAGCATAATAAAACAGCTTATTTCTATGACAGTTTATACTTGCATGTATAGATAAATTTTCATGTTTTACTTTAAAGCTGTAATGATATAGGTAATATTATGTGCAGTGCTCAATTAATATGACTTAATCTTGGCTTATTTGTTTGCCCTTGTTTCTACTTTGATCCACGATGCCATGCCATGCCTCGCAAGTAAAAAACTTTTGATCTTTAACTTTTTATCTTTAAGCCTTTAATCTGTAACCGTTACAAGATGATACAGTAGTAATCTCTTTAAATATTTAATAAATATTAATCTATTACCAAGTAACACATAATAGATCTGGCTTTTTTATTTGTGTTTGCCTTAGTTTTATTTTTCTACGCAAAATAATATTTATCTTTTTCCACTAGCTTATAATTTCTAAATTAAAAATTATAAATGTCGGATCCTTATTTCCCCTATACCCTTTTATCTATTATTAGATTTCGATGCATATATGACATATAACATATGATAGCAGCAACTTACAATATTTCTAATCTATATGCCACAATTAGTACCTTTTTATTTTTTAAACCAAATTACTTTTGCTTTTATTTTATTTATTGTCATGATATATGTATTTTCAAAATATGTTCTGCCAAGATTTGTTCGTTTATTTGCCACACGACACTTCATAACTAAGTTATAGTTACCAGTAAAGTCATATTTAAGTCTCTATAATGTAAGTAATTCTTTTTATTATTGTAGTAATAGAAAAGAGAACAGATTTATACATATGTATGATCTTTTGCACAATTATATTATATATGGTTGTGTAAAATATAGTTATGTACAATGTTTTAAACACTTTTTGTTTTAAATACAAATACCTTATAAACCTATATGCAAATATGTATGCATGTAAACAGGTAACATGTCTGCGTTTTACTATAATATATTAGATCATAAAAACGCGTAATATCATAATTATGCATATATATTACATTACATTACGTTACGTTACGCACAAAGTACTTTAATTGTGTTATATATGATTATCATATATAAAATGAAAATAATAAATACAAAGATTACTGCGATACACGTTGTTTAGTGCTGTTATTTTAATAACAGCATAGGGAAGTCCAAAGCTTATTAGGTTTATGCTTACCTTTGCATAAAGGTGTGCAAATTTATAAATGTTGGTTTTTAGCAGAAAATAAACTATATACTTATTATATATGATGAAAACTAAAAAATTTCCATCAAGTGTAGTATAATATTGAAACAACAATCCTAAACCTAGCCTTTATTTAGATTCATAAGCAATAACAGAAACCGGCTTACTTGTATCCAGTAAGGTTAAGTCATGCTATAATTATATGACTTAAACCTATATCATATAACATAATATTAATTGCTATACTCATATTAATTATTGTATATTTATATAAATTATTTTATAGTTTTAAAAGGCAACATAACATATTGATTAGAGCTAGGTATAATGTATAATACTTCATACATATGTAATACTTCATACATATGTAATACTTTATACATATATATCACTCTAACTTAAATTAACAAATGTAAAACATAGATACAAGCATGTATGCATAATATATAAATTTTTATAATTTAATATATTAACTAATATACTATATGAGTAGTATATCACTATATATACTATAACATTATAAATTTTATAATATTCACATAAATATATTAAAATTCTAATAGAAATTATATTGGTTGAGTTTGATGATGGCTCTGAATGAACGCTGTCCAAATGCTTGACACATGCTAATCGAACGACTAGTTTTATAAATTAACTAGTAGTGGTGTACAGGTGAGTATAAGATAACACAACCGCCTTGGAGTAAGGAGAAAGATCCCTTATAATAACAAAGAAAACTTAGTTTTCGCTCTTAGAAGTGTGTATCTCGTGTAGCAGTTGTAGTAGTTAGGGTAAAAGCTTAACTAGCTTTATACACGTAGTCGAAACTGAAAGGTTGATCGATCACAGTGGGCCTGAATAAAGCCCACGATGAGAATTACAGCAGTGAGGAATATTGGTCAATAGCCTAACGGCTGAACCAGCAACTTGGAGGAATGTATAGCAATAGCTAGTTGTGTAAACTTGACGCAATATCGACTCTGTCGAATAAAGTTCTAGGTAGAATTATGATAATGACATTATCTGCCTATGTGTCTTGACCAAATTACGTGCCAGCAGTCGCGGTAATACGTAGAAGACTAGTGTTATTCATCTTTAATAGGTTTAAAGGGTACCTAGACGGTAAATTAAGCTTTAAACTGGACTAATTTACTAGAGTTACTTGTGAGGGGGCTTTAAAGTACTGCTGGTGTAGAGATGAAATTCTTTGATACCTCTTCCTAAGAATGGGAAATGACGGCACAGGTATAGGCGAAAGCATCCCCTTATGTGATAACTGACGTTGAAGGACGAAGGCTTTTTGTAGCGAACAGGATTAGATACCCTAATAGTCAAAGCAGAGAATGATGAATGTCATAGATTAGACATATAGTTTATTGTATAAATGAAAGTGTAAGCATTCCACCTCAAGAGTAATTTGGCAACATTGGAACTGAAATCATTAGACCGTTTCTGAAACCAGTAGTGAAGTATGTTGTTTAATTTGATAATCCGCAGAAAACCTTACCACAACTTGAATATTTATGTTTTTTTGTAAGAAAATATATCTACAAGCGTTGCACGGCTGTCTTCAGTTAATGTCGTGAGATTTTGGTTAGTTCCATAAAATTAACGTAAACCCTTGCTTTATTTTTATATAAAGTAGTTCCCCACTAGATTGGATAAGATAACAGGGACTAGGACAAGTCATCATGGCCTGAATCGTTGTGGGCTATAGACGTGCTACATAAACCTTACAAAAGGATGTGAAATTGTGAAATTGAACTAATCCCCCAAAAATGGAGATACACTAACAATGGATTGTAGTCTGTAACTCGACTGCGTGAAATAGGAATTACTAGTAATCGTGTATAAGTACGGCACGGTGAATATAATCTCAGATAGGTACTAACCACTCGTCAGGCGCTGAAAGAAGTATGTGCAATAAGTTTGGCTAGTGTTTATTTTAATGTGGGCGATTTGGCCCAGAAACTTAGGCATGATGTCTTCGTATGCGTGACTTTGATTAGTGTTAAGTCGAAATACGGTTCGTGTAGTGGAAATTGCACGGGATTGATGAGTTTTAAAAATACCCCGTTACAGATTAATGATATAATGATAACTTTTAATGGAAGTCTAAAAAAAGACATAACAAGCATATCATTATATTAGATGTTTGTAACAAAAATAAGGTCCCGTTTGTTGGTATAACGGATTGAGCCGTAAGCTCAGCGGTGCTTTACCCCTTGAGGTAAAATACTACAAGAGTTCGATTCTCTTCCTTTTTAATGAAAATAACATAAGGTGTATTAGGCAAAAGTTCCGTGCAAAACATATTGTAATAGCGAAACAAATATGTGGCATACCTATTAGCAGGATCTATACTGTTTATGTAGAGTATAGTATATTTTTATCCAAATTATTCGTTAAATGCTTAAAGGATAATACCTTTTTTAAATTTTACATGCTAATTAATTTAGAATATAGATGTGCATAATGTTACTGATTATTATTTTATTGGAAATGAAAGAAATAAGGAAAAAGGTTTTAATCAAATAACTTAAAACCCTATCATAAGATCTTATTAATAACAGTTTTTTATAATATATTAAATATAGTAAGCTTTATTTATAGTTACACTTAACTAGAGCAAAGTTTACATATAAATAGTAAGCATACTATATCTAAAAATACTTTGGCCAAAATAAGCACTATAGTTTAATGTAACAAGCAAGTACAACATAAGGTAATGAATATAACTATATTTTTATTGTTTACTAACACAATAATAAATGAGGTATCCATATTACATGCACAAGTCTAAGTTAAAAGATAGTCTACTATTGCATATTTATTGTTTTATTGTAGTACATTACATAAAGCTAATAAAAGTATATTAAATAGGTTTTTCTTTCTGTTGTTTTTCGTAAATGAAAAACCCAGTCAAAGGAAACTTCCATAATTGGTAATATGGGTTGAGCTGTAAACTCAATAGCGATAAGCTTCTAAGAGTTCGAATCTCTTGTTTCCTATCAACATTTTACAAATAAAACTATATTATAAGTAAATTGTTATGCAAAAACAATTTACTTGTAAAGAATATAATTTAATGGTAAAATAAGAAGCTTCAAACTTCAAATTCTCAGTTCAAGTCCGAGTATTCTTGACCTAATAATATACGTTTGCTACCCATTTAAAAGTTTATTTTTCTTCGACCCATGTTTTTAATGATCTACATGAAAAAGATTACACATAACTATTCTTAAAACATCAATTAAGTTTATGGTAACGCAACCTCTTCTTATTATTAAATTTAACCTTAAGTTTATAATTATAAATTTAAACACAGAAAGATATTTAGAAAGATATTTAGAAAGATATTTAGTGTTTATTTATGTTTACTAACTAACTTATTCTAGCCTTTATAGCTCAACGGTAGAGCGAGATACTGTTAATATTTTTATAAGTGTTCAATTCACTTTAAGGGCTTTGCGAAAAAAAGTAATTATCGTTTTTTTTAGGCCTGTTAGCTTAACTGGTTGAGCATTGTGCTACGGACACAAGGGTTACAAGTTCGAGTCTTGTACACGCCTCATGCTTTATTGTTTACACATTAAAGTAAATGTTCCTCATATACAGACTTTTTGTTTAAATTTTACATTTTTAATAATTACTTGTGTAATGAGGTAGAATATCAATAAAAATTAATACCATGAATAGCTTATTGCTTATAAACGAAACATTTACTAACGGTTACAGGGATAAATTTTTAGATGTTATTTCTTTAGCCTCAGTATTATCAGGTATTTTTGTCATAATCAGTAAAAACCCCATAGTGTCAGTGTTATTTTTAATAGGTTTATTTCTAAGCATAGCATGTTATTTGCTTGTATTAGGTATAAATTTTATAGGTTTATCTTATTTATTAGTTTACGTTGGAGCAGTTTCAATTTTATTTTTATTTATATTAATGTTAATTAACGTAAGAGTCTCTGAACTTTTAAGTGACACTAGTAACAGTATACCTTTAGCTGTAGTTATAGCCGTATCCTTTAACTATCCTGTTTATGAAGTATTGCCCCTTAACCTGTTAAGTAATAGTTATCTTGATTATTTAGGCGAATTTTTTAGTTTTTTTAGCAACAATGTTGGTATAATGTTTGTAAGTTCTAAACTTTGAGATGGTAATCTAGCAGAAACGACACATATAGCAAGTATAGGTAATATTATGTATAGTAGTTACTCAATATGACTTATTATAACGTCTATTATATTACTATTAGCTATGGTTGGTGCGATAGTTATAACAATAAAACAAAAAGATTAAATTTATTTACCTACTTAATGCAAAAATATAAGGTTAAAGTAATGTGCTACACACATTATGATACAAAAGTTTATATTTATAATAGCCTTTCATGTTAAGTAAAAATATACGATATAACATAGCAGATAAACTAGTCTAGAGACTTTAGTTTAATTGGTAAAATATGTGACTTTTAATCATCATTATGTGAGTTCAAATCTCACAGGTCTTAACAAAAAATACTTGTTTAGATAAAGGTGTATATATTTACAGATATAGATATCTACATCTTTGGGTGAGATCCTTTAGTTTTAACGGCCAAGTTGCGTTATTTTTATTGTGCTGTCTGTAACATGTGTGTGTAAAAAAGTCACACAAAGGAATTAGCTTAATGGTAGAGCTACCGTTTTACACACGGTAGGTTAGGTGTTCAAGTCACCTATTCCTTACTTTTTTTCCACTACATTACAATTAATAAAAATTACGTTTTTTTTGTTAAAATGTAATTAATACACGCATTTTTATGTTTAAGGTCTCGTATTAAAATCACAGTGTTGTTGGCCTTACTATGTTGCTTAATACTTACGTTCATTAACTCATACATTCTGGGTATAACTAAGTTAGTATCTTTATGAAGAGCTTAATAAACTAACCTATTATGTTATCTTTAACGGCATACTTACCTTTTGTGTAAAGATGGCTACATTTAAAAGTCAAATAACTTGGGTACACTGCTTGAAGCCTCCCTACCTTATTTTTAGTATAATTGCTAGTATTAAGTGTAAAAGATATAAATTGACTTGTTTATATCACTTTTTGTAGTATTGTTACATGTATAAGGTGCATTAAAAAACTATATTTGCTTTTGCTATAATAAATCAGGCTTAAGTAATAAGGTAAACAGTTATATATATATATAACGCAAACAAGGTATAGCCTATTACTATAATATTATCTTATATTGAAAAAGATCTAGAGTTAACTAATTAATACCTAAATACAGTTCATGCTTTAGCAGCTTTTATTTATAGAAATGAACCTGTAAATGTTAAATATACGCGCAAAAGTTTATTATTTTGTATAGATTGAACTAATATAAAGTGTAGAGTATTACATGCAAGTTAAGCTGTTATTGAAGTCCAAAAAGCAATCCTTAAAGCTTTACATGTAAAAGTAGTAGTGCGACATGTCTATCTCGTTTAAAGCACGTATATAATTGTGACAAGAAAAAAATGCAACAGTGTCTAAACAATAGATTTATTATTTATATACACTATAGTTAATACTAAAACATTTAAGTCAAAAATCATAATACTTTTTATATATTGTAAGATATACGCGTTTATATACTTATATAATATATGACAAATTTAATAAGAAGCAATTTTCAGGCTCACCCGTTTCATCTTGTTTCCCCCTCACCTTGGCCTATCTTTACATGTGTTTCTCTTTTAGCTTTAACTACTTCGGGTGTTTTAACAATGCATGGTTTTCCCTTAGGACAAGATTTCTTATATATGGGCTTGCTATTAGTGATATCTTCTATGTCCTTTTGATTTAGAGATGTTATCAGTGAGGCAACATATTTAGGTAATCACACTTCAGCTGTACAAAGAGGCTTAAACATGGGAGTTGCATTATTTATAGTGAGTGAAGCATTGTTTTTTCTAGCTATATTTTGAACCTTTTTTCATAGCGCTTTATCACCTGCTGTAGAAATGGGAGCCCAATGGCCACCTAGTGGTATAGATTCTGTTAATCCTTTTGAACTACCTTTACTTAACACTGTAATACTGTTATCTTCAGGCTTTACAGTTACTTATGCCCACCATTCCTTAATTCAAGGTTACAGAAAGGGTGCGTTATATGGTATAGTTTTTACAGTTATGTTAGCCCTAGTTTTCACTGCTTTACAAGGTATGGAATATACAGTATCTTCTTTTACTTTTTCTGACAGTACATATGGTTCTTGTTTTTACTTTGGTACAGGTTTTCATGGTTTACATGTGATGATAGGTACTGCTTTTATAGCAGTAGGATTATGAAGACTGTTAGCTTATCATTTCACTGAAAATCATCATCTGGGTTTGGAATCTTCTATACTCTATTGACATTTTGTAGACATTGTTTGACTAATCCTTTTTATATCTATATACTACTGGGGATCATAGTTAAACCTCATGTAGCAAAGCTTATAGAATAAGCTAATAAACTTGATAAAGTACTACCTGAAAAGGCAAAGTCTAAAAATGGTGCTTTTAATACTCTAAAATAAATAATACCACAGATATTCGAGGATAAATATGGAAAAAGTCTTGATCTTAACCTTGAACAAGCGGAGGAAAAAATATATGAGGGTAAGGTTTTTGGTCCAAAAAAGCTTAGTCCTGAAGAAAAATATCCTAAGGACCCTATGGGTGACTTGTCAAGAGAACTTGATGAAATGAGAGAAAATCTACTTAAACCAGCAAGTAAAAAAAGCAGATGCTGAATATCAAGAGTATCTGGATAAATAACTATTTATAAAATAAATGAACAAAAAACGTAAGACAAAACAAGAAGAGTTTAAAAAACAGGAACAACAAGTAAAACGACCTAAAGGTACAAAGGGTAATAACGATGAAAGTGATAGCAATAAGAGTAATTGCGATCACAATAATAAAAATAACCCACCTTTAACTAGTTCTACTCAGTATGTTCAAGAAGTCCAATAGCCAGAACCATTGGATTTTACTGACTTTTTTGATCTTTAACCTTTTTATTTTATCCCTTTATGATGTTTTTTAACCTTTTACTATCATGTTTTTACATGATATAAACTAAAAACGGCCATAGGTTAATGGTAGACCGTTTGTCTTCCAAACAAAGTGTGTCGATTCGATTTCGACTGGCCGTACTTAATAATATCTAGAGTTAGTAACTTAATTGGCAAAGGATCTTCTTGTCGAGAAGCTAGATGCCGGATCGTAGCCGGCCTAACTCGCATATATTTATATTGTTGCGTACCTTGTATGTGTATAGGAAAAATTGCTATTGGTAAGGCAAGATATTTGCTAAATATTGTGTAATTAACACCTGGATGTTCGAATCATCTTTTTTCCGTGAGTTTTCATAAAAAAAGCCCATAATGTTTGTTTGCTAAATGTAATATAACTTTTATTAAAGTTAAATATTTACCTACTTCTTTTATCCCTTATAGTTTTTCTGAAATAATAAAAATACATGATGAACAACCACAAAAAGTATAAAGGTTCCTTAACTTAATTGGTAAAGTATACTTTTGATAAGAGTAGGTTTGGCGTTCAAATCGCTGAGGAATCATAATAAATTACTTTCTATTAATTAATGATACGATCAAAGAGAATTGACCGAGTGGTTTAAGGTGATAAGCTTGAAACTTATTTGGTTAAAATAATCACATCCGTTCGAATCGGATATTCTCTGAATTAATGATAAATATAGTACTTATTATAGGGTTTATATATTTCTAGTTATACGGGTCAGAGCCAGGTTGGTTAGGCGTCTCATTTGGGTTGAGGAATTGTTATGTTCGAATCATAATGACCCGACTATATATTTAATATTTATTTAGATCTCACTTAAATGAAACTATAAGGTAAAAATTACAGTAGAAGAGGGATGATGTTAAATCTATAATCTACAATAGTGATGTAGATCATATGGATAGTTTTAATTTATCATTTAATATAAATGATAGAAAAGTATATAAAGAAATTGTTGCGGAATCATAGCTATATATCAAAGAGAGTTGTAAGAACAGCCCCAACATCAATCCACTCAAAAATTAATAAGGGAGGGTTTTTGCAGCTAAAAGTGGTTTGCTTAACGTTACATGATGATTATGCATGTTAAACTCTAATAAGAAATTATATACCTAAAAATAAACGGAGTGAATTGAAATATCTTAATAACTTCAGGAAAATAAATCAAAAGAGATTCTTTAAGTAATGTGAATGAAAAAAGAAAAGTCTTAATAAGTAAAACGGAGTGCAGATCTGTTTGAACAAAAGGGGAACCTTCCTCTAAGACTAAATATGATATATATGCGATAGTGAATAAGTACCGTGAGGGAAATGATTGAAATAGCAATTTTATAAGCAGCTCAATAAAAGTTTAAATAAACAAGAAGAGCGTACCTTTTGCATAATGGGTCAGCAAGTTAATGTTTGATGCGAGCAGCAATGCGTAGATAAAACAATTATGATATAATGATGTAGTATCAAAAATTAGACCCGAAACTTAGTGATCTTACCACAATCAGGATTATAAAAGTCCGAACGGGTAAAAAACAAGATTAAGCCCTTGTCATAGCCCCAGTAGAAGTGAAGCTTCTGCTATAAACCGTCAAATTGACAGGAAATCCCTAAAGCAATCTTAACTAACCTAGCATAGTAATATAGTTAGGGGCGCAGGTAATTACTCGCGGTATAGTAAAATAATGATTGATACACCAAAGTGAATGGGTAACCTGCATCCAAGCTCCATTTTATATGGAGAAAGGTTCATCGACTAGAAGGTGGTTGGCGCAAGCTTAAGATATAGTCAAACCTTAATGGAAACATTACAGGATAATATAGTTTTATAATTAATACAGGTTTATATTTAATACAGGTTTATAGGTTTATATATATGTTAGGCTTTATTTTTCAAATAATACTAAGTTTAACTATGTTAAATTTCTGGTTTTTTATGGTAATGCTGATGAGGATATATTAAATATTTTAGCAGATAATTGTAATAAAATAAGTATTTACTGTTGAACTGATAAAAGAAATAGTGACACTCACATGGCTAGTTTTGTTGACATAAGCGTTAGAGTGTATACCTATTATAGTTTACTATCCTTAGCAAATAGTAACAGACTAAGCCCTTTTAAATTATGGATTTTCTCATTTTGCATTGGAAATTTTACAATATACTGATATAAAGAGTGTTTTAAAATCTAAAAGTATAGCAATATTACATGGATCTTTTTAAACCTCAGTATTATATTGTGGAAACTATAAATTATACTCTAGCTTATAAACATACAGCATAACCACTTTAGAAAACTAGTGATTTTTTATTACATGATTAAGTTATAGATAGATAGGCATTTTGTACTGTCAATGCTGCAATGAGGATATCCACCGTTAGATAATATATATAAAATAGACTTCTCTAAAAGATATAACTTATAAGTAAAATTATAACTTATAAGTAAAATTATGGTATAAAGCAAGACATAAAACATAAAAAGATATTATCTTTTAAATGGATAGTTTAATCTACATAGCTTTAGTTATAAATATGTATTAAACTGTTTAGGGTTAAAGTTCTCGGCTCAGCCTTCAAAGGTTAAAGAGAAGATATGTATCGTTGTAAAGATATCCGAAGAATTGTGGTAAGTTAGTGAAAGACAATACTGACTAAGATAGCTGGTTTTCCGCGAAACCTATATAAGTAGGTAATTTAAATAGAATATCAGAAGGTACAGAATTGTGATCTCATACAACTAGTATTTATTTTATTTCTACTTTAGTTGTCAATAAATGAGGACGTTTAAGTGTAATAAATTATAATGCTTTTTGTGGACATTGGGGGGTCGTGATGACTCTATCAGCGAGTATTTGTTCTCGGAAGGGCTAGATATGAAGGTTAAATAATCGGACATAGTACGATAAGGTTGTATGTCTAAAGGGAAACAGCCCAGAACAAGAGTTAATAAGGTTCCAAAATTTTTGTTAAGTGAAATTAAGGTAGTTTTTATCCCAATCGGCCAGGGAATAGGCTTAGAAGCGGCCATTTTTTGAAGACCTCGTAACAGAGCACTGGTTTTGTTTATATATGGATAAAAGCACCGAAAATTTAGCGGATCTAAACAATATACCGAAACCTTGTCCATATGTGCACATATAAGATGTATATTGTATATATGGGGTAGCGGAACATTGGGCAGATTTTAGATTATTCCTTTATAAGGACTAATATTAAATAGCTCAAGTGAGAATGCTGACATGAGTAACGATAAAGGGAATGCCCTCGCCTAAAGCTTATGGTATTTAGATAAAGTTACGGCCTCTAAGTTTATTATACCTTTAAGTGTTAAGTATCACTAAAAGAACCCAAAAGGGATAAACGATGAGCAAACCTAGCCTTTACAGAAAATAACATTTTTTAATTTTTACTTAGAAATATGTAATAAGGTATAAGTGATAAATGTTCTGGAAAACTGTAAAATATGTATATTAGGCCTGAACTAAATACGCAAGATTACCGTACCTAAATTACTACCACAAGTAAGCTAGTAGAGTATACGAAGGCGTTCGAGTGAACAATCATTAAGGAACTCGGCAAATTGACTCGCGTAACTTCGGGATAAGGTGGGCCGTTCCTCCTGATTAATATCAGGACAGGAATAGGAGGCACAGAATGGTGTTGTACGACTGTTTAATTAAAACAAAGCACGCTGCAAAGAAATGAATTCGAAGTATTGAGTGTGATCTCTGCCCGATGGCGGCTGGTTATCGGATTTTCTTAGTTGACTAAAACAGGCTAGGTTTTGAAGGAACCCCCGTTCAATGGCGGCCTTAACTATAAGGGTCCTAAGGTAGCGGAATACCCTGGCCGTTAAATGCGGTCTTGCATGAATGATGTAACGATACAACAGCTGTCTCAATGATTGGCTCGGTGAAATTGGAATAACTGTGCAGATACAGTTTACC
>JAABUM010000473.1_pt1 | contig 71141 bp, 61 predicted proteins | sample 5559161 | NCBI WGS metagenome assembly JAABUM01 (sample SAMN10711868, study PRJNA513369) | rock metagenome | isolation source: Antarctica rocks | place: Antarctica: Victoria Land, Siegfried Peak nord
AGCGAGACCGCGCGAAGAGTTAGCGCAAGCATTGAAGGCGGCGCTCGAACTCGTCACCGAATCCGATTGCTTGAGCTGGTTTACGCATTGTGGCGATCTGGTTACATCCAATTGCAATTAGCTATAATGGCTGGCAACTTGGATTATTTATGAGTCGGCTTCTATTCATCATTCACGAGGCATGAGATGTTCGTCAGAGATTGGCTTGCGCGGCGCGCCGTGCTCTCGCGTGACAAGCTAGCGATCACAGACCTCACGACTGGCGCGGAACTTACTTACCGCCAACTCGACGAGCGTGCGACGCGCCTCGCCAACTATCTGCGCGAAACGGCGGGAGTGCGAAGCGGCGACCGCATTGCGGTGCTCTCTTCCAATCGCGCCGGAATCCTCGAAGCGTTCTTCGCCGCCGCCAAGCTGACCTCCGTGCTCGTTCCGCTCAACTGCCGACTCACAGCAAGCGAACTCGGTTATATCCTCGAAGATTGCCAGCCGAAGATCATGCTCCACGAAAAGGCGTTTGCGGCGACGATCAACGAACTGCGCCAGCGCGTCGCCATACACCATGCTCTCGCGTTTGACGACGACGCGGCGGGCGTGTGCTACGAGCAAGCGCTTGCGGATTCGAGCGCGGAGAAAATCGAAGTCGAAACATTCGACGCGGAAATGCCCGCGCTGATTATTTATACGTCGGGCACGACCGGACATCCGAAGGGAGCAGTGCTCTCGCACCGAATGCTCGCATGGAATTCCATCAACACGAACATCGCATGGGATTTACTTTCCACCGACATCACGACATGCCACGCGCCGCTTTTTCATACGGGCGGCTTCAACGTGCTTACGCTGCCCTTGCTTCACATCGGCGCGAGTGTCGTTATCATGCCGAACTTCGATGCGACGCGCGTGCTTGAAATCATCGAGCAGTATCGTTGCACAATCTTTTTCGGCGTGCCGACGATGTTTCAAATGATGCTCGAATCGCCGCGCTTTGCGACGACGGATTTCAGTTCCCTACGCTACTTCATTTCCGGCGGCGCGCCGTGTCCCGTTCCGCTCATCGAAGCTTACCAGCGGCGCGGCCTTTCGTTCGTGCAGGGCTACGGCTTAACGGAAGTCGGCCCTAACTGTTTCAAGCTCGGACTCGAAGACGCGGTGCGCAAAGCAGGTTCAATCGGCTTCCCTGCGCTGCACAGCGCGGCGCGGATCGTTGATGCCGACGGCAATGATGTCGCGCACGGTGAAATCGGCGAACTCTGCTTGCGCGGCGGCCATGTCTGCTCCGGCTACTGGCGCAACGAAGCGGCGGCGAAGGCCGCGCTCTGCGACAATTGGTTTCACACAGGCGACCTCGCGCGGCAAGACGAGGAAAATTATTTCTACATCGCCGGGCGCGCCAAAGACATGATTATTTCGGGCGGCGAAAACATTTACCCCGGCGGAAGTCGAAGCCGTGCTCCACGCTCATCCGGCAATCGCCAACGCCGCCTTGATCGGCGTGCCTGACGCGAAGTGGGGCGAAGTCCCTGTTGCAGTGGTAGTGCTTCGTCACGCGGCGACGCCGGTTGAGATCATCGAGTTTTGCGCGGTTCGTCTGGCGCGCTACAAGCTGCCGAAGCAAATCTTTTTCGTCGAAGAGTTTCCATTCTCGGCATCGGGCAAGGTGCTCAAACAAACGCTTAAAGAGTATGTCGATAAAGCATTGCTCACGGCTTTATCCTAAACACGAGATCATAGAGAAAGAGTTTAAGCATGGCACGCCGCCTCACATTTATCATTGGGTTAATGTTGGTGCTTTTCTCCAGCGCGGGCGGGGCGCGCCGGAAGTTGGGCGCAGGGCAGCGTCAGCAATACGGCGGGCGCACGCAACTACAAACTATGGATTCCCGAAAGATACGATAATAGAACGCCGTTGCCGCTTGTCTTGATGCTGCACGGCTGCACGCAGACACCCGAAGGCTTTGCTGCCGGAACACGCATGAACGAAATCGCGGACGCGAATAAATTTCTCGTCGCCTATCCTGAACAACCTGCGAGCGCGAACCCGTACAAGTGTTGGAACTGGTTTGATCCGGCGCATCAATCGCGCGATGCGGGCGAACCGTCGCTGCTCGCGGCGATTGTCAGCGACGTTCGCGCGACGCACAAAGTTGACGAACTGCGTGTCTACGCCGCAGGAGTGTCAGCCGGTGGCGCGATGGCATCAATCATGGCTGCTGCTTATCCTGAAATCTTCTCCGCCATCGCCGTTTGTTCAGGACTCGAATACAAAGCTGCGAGCAATGTTGCGGAAGCGTTGGCAACAACGAAGCACGGCGGACGTGATCCGAATCAACAAGGCACGCAGGCTTATCAAGCGATTCTCGCGGCGCATAAGAAGGACGGTCAGAACGCGCCAACTTCACGCGCCCGTCATCGCTTTATCCGCGTCATCGTTCTTCAGGGCGCGCTCGATGCGGCTGTCAGCCCCGTTAATGCCGATCAAGTCATAGGGCAATGGGCGCAGACGAATGACTTGCTCGACGATGCGCGCGACAACAACAGCGTGAACGACATAGCGGACAGCACCAACGTCGGCACAGTTCCGAACGGCGGCCATAACTTCACGCGCTACGTTTACAACGATGCGGCGGGCAAGCCCTTGTTGGAGAAGTGGATCGTGCAGGATAGGCGGCACGCATGGTCTGGCGGCTCGTTGGCGGGATCATACACAGACCCGAAGGGGCCGAACGCCAGTGCGGAGAGTTGGCGCTTCTTCCGGCAAACGCCGCGCACGCCGCCGATTCTAAATGCCGGGCGAAAGCGATAATCAATTTTCATGCACGCCGAAACATCACGCGAGGCTCAATCAAGCGCGGAGGCACCCGACGAAGTTCCGCGATATTCTTGGTACGCGCTCGGCGTGCTGACGCTTATTTACGTGCTGAACTTTCTCGACCGCTCGCTTATCTACATTCTGTTCACGCCGATCAAACGCGAACTGGCGCTCACCGATTTACAACTCGCGCTGCTCGGCTCGACATCCTTCGTCATCTTCTACACGCTGCTCGGCATTCCATTCGGCAGGCTCGCAGATCGCGTCAACCGCAAGCGTATGATCGCGGCGGGACTCGCCGTCTGGAGTCTCTTTTCGGGTCTCACGGGTTTTGCTCACGGCTTCTGGGAAATCTTTTCGTGTCGCGTGATGGTCGGCGTCGGCGTCGGCGAAGCGATTTTAGGCCGCGCTCTCGCTCTTGAGCGATTACTTTCCCGTGCGGCTGCGCGCGACGGTCAGCGCAATTTATTCGAGCGGCATTGCGATGGGCGGCGGCATCGCCTTTTTTCTCGGCGGCTGGATCGGCGGGACATACGGCTGGCGCTGGGCGTTTTACTTGCTCGGCTTTCCCGGCTTGCTGCTGTGTCTCTTCGTGCTCGGACTACGCGACGTTCAGCGCGGGCGCACGGAAACCACGATGAATCCACACACGAACGACGCGAACGAGAAGCCGACGAGAGACGAACCGGCGACACGCGATTGGGGCATAATATTCAAGTCAGTTCCCTTTCGCTTTCACTGCCTAGGCTATGCGCTCTTTGCTCTGGCGGCGAACAGCCTGACGATGTGGGGGACTGCCTTCTTCACGCGGGTTCATGGCATGGAGATAGCGACCATCGGGTTTATATCCGGCACGCTGGCAATTGCGGGCGGCGTGCCGGGAACGATTTCCGGCGGCTATATCGCTGACCGTTTCAGAAAGCGCGGGCGCGGCGGGCGTATGCTCTTCACAGCCTGCGGCGCGCTTGCGGCGATTCCGCTCTGGCTCATTCTACTCTTCAGCGACAGCCCCGTGCTGCTCATCATCGCGGTGTTGCTTATGTACGCAGCGTCGCTGATGTGGTTAGGCCCGGCGGCGGCAGACGTGCATGACATCGTCGGGCCAAGACGCAGAGGACTCGGCATCGGCGTTTATTTCTTCACCGTCAACGTCATCGGCTACGGCATCGGGCCGCCGATCATCGGCAAAGTCAACGATTTGCTCGGCGTCGCCGTTCATCCGCAACAAATGCGCTACGCTCTGCTCATCGCTCCGCTCGCCTGTCTTATTAGCGCGTTGCTTTTACTGACGGGCAGCCGCAAGCTCGAAGCGAAAGAAACAAATTAAAGATAAACAATTTGATGATCGTTCGAGCTGAGATTGACGGCGTTGTAAATCCATTCGATGACGTATGCGCCATGGCGCGCGAGCAGGCTGGCGACGTTGATGTGGCGCTCCTGCAAATCTTTATTCGGATAAAGCGCGGCGAAGGCGCGTTCGAGTTGGCGGTGGGCGGCGCGGTCGCGTTGCATCTGCGCGTGATGAAAGCGCGTGCGCAGGCTTTGGAGTTGGTACATGATTTTTCGCCGTCCCGTTTCGAGCGCGTCGGCAAGCGTCGGATCAACGGCTTCTAATTGCGCTTTCAAGAGGTCGAGTTCCTTCATTAAAACGCCTTCTGTGTTCGTGAAGGCCGTTGCCGTTTCCGCGCCGAGGTGTTCTTCGACGACGCGCGCCAGAACACTTTCGAGTCCTGTGAAGAAATCCGTCAACTTGAGATTGTAGCGTTCGAGCGCGCGATTCGTGCGGCTGGTGACAATCGTTAAGCTGGCGCGCGGCAAGATCGGCGTCGCCGGGCGATCCAGCACGCGATAGGCTTCCGCCGTTTGCGCGAAGTAAGCGATTTCGGCAGCGCCGCCGAAGTAGCAAATCGTCGGCAGCAAATAATCCTGCACGACGGCGCGCAACGTCACGTTCGGGCTGAAGCGCGCGGGTTCGCGCAGAGACCACTCGGCGAGTTGTTCGGCAGTGTATTCGTCGCGCATCGAACGCGCTTTGTAAAGGCCGCCCGCTGTTCGCGTCACGGCGCGGCGCGCGCCCTGTTCATCATGCAGAAAAAGCGGAAAGGAATCCGTCGAAGCGAGCACTTGCGCGTGATAGCCAGCGGCTTCGAGTTCATGGCTGCGCGCGGCAATCGCGTCGGCAATGTCAGGAGCATGGCGCGCGGCTTCGGCATAGAGCGGAGCGGCAAGGCGTTTCAGTTCGGCGTCGCAAGGGTCGAGCAGTATTAATCCGTAGCTGCCGACGAGCCGCGTCAACATTCTGGCGAAGGCGTCGCCGTAAGAGCGTCCGGGCTGATACGCGTCGCGCAGCAATTTTTCGAGGTCGGGCGTAAACTCCGTTTCCGGCAGCACGTCTAAAAGGCGCGCGACGGTTTCATTGATTGATTCATCGAGGACGACTGTGCCGACGGGGGAGCCTTCCGCGTGCATTTCTGTTGAGGCATGGACGCTGGCGAGACGGCAATCGCGCCCGATAAATTCCGCGCCCGCGACTTCCGCGAAATCGTGATCCTCCGTCGCGATCCAGAAAACAGGAACCGCCGCAGTGCCGCGCTGTTGCAGGCATCCGGCGAGTTTGACGGCGGAGAGAGCTTTATAAATCGTGTAGAGCGGCCCCGTGAAGAGTCCCGCCTGCTGGCCTGAAACAACCGCGACGCAATCATCCTGACGAAGCCGCGCAATGTTTGCGAGCGTTTCATCTGTCGCTTCCCACTTCCGATTCATTGCTTCGAGCGCGTCGCACAATTGACGGCGATTTGTTTTGTGCGCGCCGAGAACTTCCGGCACGCGCGCTGCTAGTTCGTGATGAAAGTGCACGGCTGAAGGATAAAAGCGCCGCAGCGCGACGGGGTCTTGCAGGTAATCGAGAAAGAGCGCGGATTGGTGCGGCAAAGAAGTGAACGGCAGCGGCTCGACGCGCAAGCCTAATTCTTCCGGCGTGCTGAAACATGCGGCTTCCGTTGTGCTCACTTAATTATCGCTCCTGTCGGGTAATATGCCATTCGCGTCGCTCAACAGATTCTTTAACGTGAATGTGCCGCCTCGTAAATCGTCGCCGCTTGTCTTAAAATGATTATCGAAACCGACGCATTATAGCGAGCGATTCGAGCGGCGCGCAATGAACGACACACAACCGCGCTGCTTTTCAATCGCTTTCACAGTCGCGGATTTGAATTATCAGCGAAGCGCTGAAAGGATGTTTTCTTTACCGAACGATGGCGGAAGAGCTTGAACAATTAGATTTGCTGATCGTCGGCGCAGGCCCGGCGGGGCTTTCGGCGGCGGACGCAGCGGCGCACGAGAATCTCAATTACCTCGTCGTCGAAAAGGGTTTGATAGCCGACACGGTTTACCGTTACCCAATCGGGCAAACGGTCTTCTCGACGACGAACGAACTGGAATTACGCGACAGCGCGCTCAAACCCTGCCGCGACAAACCGACGCGCGAAGAACTGTTGTCGTACTACGTGCGGTTCGTGCTCGAACAGAATCTGCGCATCAACACAGAAGAAACCGTGCTCCGTATTGAACAATTAAAACCGGAAGGCTTTCTGGTGCAGACGACGCGCGCTGTTTACAATGCTTCGCGCGTGCTCGTCGCCACCGGCGCAATGGCGCGGCGACGACGCTTGAATGTACACGGCGAAGAATTAGCGAAGGTTCATCACAGATTCGATGAAGCGTATCCTTACGTGCGCAAGGAAGCGCTCGTTGTCGGCGGCGGAAATTCAGCGGCGGAAGCAGCGCTCTTTCTCGCGCAGGAAGGCGCGCGCGCGACGCTCGCCATCTGGCGCGCGGAATGGGAAAACCGCGACCCGAAAAAAAATGCGATCAAACCTTGGGTACGCGCGCCGCTCGAAGCGGAACTAGAACGCGGGAATCTACAACTCGCCTTCTTCACCGAAGTCGAGGAAATCACCGAACGCAATGTCAAACTGAAAATGGGCGACGGCGCAACACTCGTGCTGCCCAACGACGTGGTATTTATCCTCATCGGCGCGGACGCAGATTTTTCACTGCTGCGCGAGTTGGGTGTGGAGATCGTGCAATCCGGCCTCACGCAAATTCCCGTCTACGATCCTGAAACCTTCGAGACCCTTGTTCGCGGACTCTACGTCGCAGGCCATTTCACACACGCACGCCACATCAAAGAAGCCATCGCCATCCCGCGCCGCATCGTCCCGCTCATCGCACAGAGTTTACGCGCAGTAGTTTAGAGAAGAATCACCTGCCATTGCGAGGATGCTTATGCCGTAAAGCATCTTTGAAAACAATATCTCTTGACGTAATAGTAGGCATTGGAAGCGGCGCTTTCTCACCGCGCGGGTTGAGCCATAATTCTATTGTTAAGTCTTCTCGATACCCGCCATTAATTATGGTGATCCGTTCACGATTTATGCCACGCTGCTTCGTTAGATAGCCTTTTGCTCTAGCTGCCCGCGCTTGAGCTTCTCCACGCCTGCCGTGACGTCCGCCATAAATGATTACATAGGCTTGCAGAGTAGGCTCGACCATTAAACTGATCGCGTAGTTATCAATACGCGCCTCTTCATCTTCCCAACCGATGTTCCCGTAACCATCGAACTTGTACGGAAATTTGGTGAGAGAAGATGTAGAAATAACTGTCGCTCTGGTTTGGCATTCGGGCGAATATCCGCCTACCTCAACCGTCGCAGTAATACTTTGATATTGAGACTTCGGCAATTTTACCGATATATCGGAAGTACCTTGACCGTTCATGATTTCGCCAGATGAAACTGTCCACCTGAAAGTCGGTACTACTTTAGTCTTATCCTCTCTAATCCATATACCAAATTTCAGCGGTCGGTTGATGTCCCAGACATACATAGAGCGATTTGTATCTATCAAAGGGCAATATATAGCTTCGCTTGATTGATACATCGGCATAGGTGTGGGCGGGCGCGCTCCTCGCGGCACAATATAAAGCTCAATATCTTGCTGCTCACGAAGGCCTCCTTCGATTATTACGATATGATCAGGGCTTATGCCACCATCTCTCCTATGGACAAGGAAAAATTCGGCAGACCCGGCCTCTCCCCTTGCTCTTGTATCACCATAGCGGGAAACGCGCGCGTCGTAGGCAATGATGTATGCTCGCGCGTTAGGCTCTTTATTTAGCTCATCAACAAAACGGTCAATGTGCGCTTTATGGTCATTAAAGTCGGCAGCTATATATTCATCAACTTTACGCGCTACTTGGTTTCCATTCTGCCCCTGTGCGTAACAATACAAGGTGAGGTTACCGAAAAGAATAGAGGCCATTACAATCAACGATATGCGAATAAGCATGAGACGGATTCTCCTTCTTTCTCGGTCACCTATCCCGCAATACTCCCGCATACTGAAATTTACACCATCGGATCGGTGCGCGAGCGGTCACGCCTTGCGACGCCGGTGCGATAGGCCGCTTCTTCTACGTCGCGGGAGACGGATTCGGCAACGCGTTTGTCGAAGACCGAAGGAATGATGTAATCGTCGTGCAGTTCTTCGGATTTGATAATCGAGGCGATGGCGTAGGCGGCGGCGAGTTTCATCTCTTCGTTGATCTGTGAAGCGCGTGCGGCTAGTGCGCCGCGAAAGATGCCGGGAAAGCAAAGTACGTTGTTGATCTGGTTCGGATAATCCGAGCGTCCCGTTGCCATCACTGCGACATACGGCGCGGCTTCCTCCGGCATAATCTCCGGCGTCGGATTCGCCATCGCAAAAACAATTGGACGCGCGGCCATCTTCTGTAAATCTTCGCTATTGATAACGCCGGGCGCGGAGAGTCCCATGAACACGTCTGCGCCGCGTATCACGTCATGAATGCTGCCCTGCTCGTTGTCAGGGTTGGTGTTGCGCGCGTACCAATCCTTGACCCAGTTCATGTGCTCGCGGCGTCCGCGATAAAGCGCGCCCATTTGATCGCAGCCGACGATGTTCTCTACACCCGCAGACATAATGATCTTCGTACAGGCGACGCCCGCCGCGCCGACGCCGTTGACGACAACTTTAATGTCGCTCATCTTTTTGTCCACGATCTTCATCGCGTTGATGAGCGCCGCGAGCACGACTACCGCCGTGCCGTGCTGATCGTCGTGGAAAACAGGAATGTCGAGTTCTTCTTTGAGCCTGTCTTCAATTTCAAAACAACGCGGCGCGGAAATGTCTTCGAGGTTAATGCCGCCAAACGCCGTCGCAATTGCTTTGACGGTGCGAACGATTTCGTCAGGGTCTTTTGTCGAAAGGCAAATCGGGAACGCATCGACGCCCGCGAATTCTTTGAAGAGCATCGCCTTGCCTTCCATCACGGGCATCGCCGCCGCCGGGCCGATGTCGCCCAAACCCAGAACCGCCGTGCCGTCTGTGACAACGGCGACGGTGTTTTTTTTGATCGTTAAAGTGAAAGCCTTTTCCGGATCGCGTTGGATGGCTTCGCAGACGCGCGCGACGCCGGGCGTGTAGGCCATAGACAAATCCGCGCGCGTCTTCAAAGGAATCTTTGACACGACTTCGATTTTGCCGCCGAGGTGCATCAGGAATGTGCGGTCGGAAACGTTGACGACTTCGACGCCGTCTATGGCGCGCACGGCCTCGACGATTTGCGCGCCGTGTTCGCTCGATGCGGCGTTAACAGAGATGTCGCGCACGACTGCATCGGAGCCGACGGTAACGATGTCTATCGCGCCGATGTCGCCGCCAGCCTGCCCGATGGCGGTCGTTAATTCTCCGAGTGTTCCGGTGCGGCTCGCGAGGCGAACGCGTAAGGTCAAACTGTAACTTGCGCTGGGCGTGCTCTCCATGGTGGCTGTGTCAGATTCCTTTCGCGGATAATCCTTCGATAATTTTATGAAGCTAACTCTATCGCCAAAGAATTGCGCGGCGCAAGCGAACTAAAGTAGGAAGTAGGAAGGATGAAGGCGGAAGCGGATGTTTATGTTCGCGGTTCGCGGTTCGCTTTCGGGCTTTTCTGTGTGTCGCGTTTCGCTTCTTTGAGGGCGCGTGAGATTTCTTTTAAGGCGGCGAGGGGCGCGCCGTTTTCTTGCGCTAGTTGAAGCGAATGCGCGCCGAGCAGAATGTAAATATCAAGCGCGTCGTGCGGTTCGTGCGGCGACGCGAGAATGCTGAGAGCGGCGAGATGTTGACGGATAATTTCAACGTCGGCGCGCGCAAAGCTTCCTGTCAGAGCGCGTGACGGTTCGCGTGTGGATAGATTCCCGACTGTGCTGTACACGAGCGGTAAAAGGACAGTGCGGGCGCGTGCCTTTGTTAAGCCGCAGTGCGCGAGCATCCCTGTCGCGGTGTCGAAGAGCGCGACGAGGTGGCCGGAGGCAGTGACCGCCGCTGCGTGGTAAAGCGATTTATCTTTAGCGTTGATGGAAAAACTTTTCGCGCCTAAATCACGGACAATTTTTCGCGCCGTCGCCGTAGCTTTCCGCCCGCCTTCGATGCAGTAAAAAGCGTCGCGCAAACTCTCCGCTCCGCGCATGGGATCGCTCACAGCGATCAGCGGATGCAGCGAAGCAATCGAATATCCCACATCGCCGAGCGGCTGCAAGACGACGGAAGAAAGCGCGCCGCTCATGTGCAGCGCAGTTTTGCGGCGGGCGCTTTTTTCGTTTCCTTCAATGCGTGCGGCGAGGCGCGCGGCGGTTGCGGCAATCAAATCGTCGGGCGTCGTGATGAACGTCAACTCGCTGTGCGGGAGTTCGTCGAGTTGCGCGGCGGAGAGAGAGAGCGTGGAAGGTGAATTGAGAATTCGGGCAACGCGACGAGCATGACTCAAGCGGCGCGCGACGATTGCTTCGATGGAATAGCCGCAAGCTTGCAGCGCGAGTGCGAGCGCGGAGCCTAAACGCCCGACGCCAATAACAGAGACGGTTGGTTTCGGCGAGCGTGCCATTTCTCTTTCGCTTTTTTCATCGCTGGCGCGCCCTGTCGCAATCGGCGTTGGCGATTTCATCACAATGGATTTGTCATTAACTGCCATCATTGCCGTTGCTGCTATCGCTGCCGTTGTTGTTTTCGCCGACGACTTCGACGAGCGCAGGGTAATCCGGCAAATCGTCGAGCCATTGTTGCAGGCGCACGCTGAGTTCATCGCGCGTCAGCAAACCATACCCATCCTGCGGCAACGCGATGCGCAGCGGCGGCACGCCCGTTTTCTGCAACACACCTTCGAGAAGTTCCACGTCATAAGCGTTGCGAAGGGCGGGCAACTCTTTTTCGGCGAAGGCGGCTCCCAGTGCAAGGGCGCGTGTTTGCGCATTAACATCGGAGGATTCCTGTGCGAGCGATTGGAGCGCGTGGGCAAGATGCGCGCTCCAACGCGCGAGCGTCCGGCGGTGCGCTTTTAATCCGCGCTCCGTGACATGCGCGAGTGAGTCCGCCAGCCGCTCCGTATCCGCCGCGCGCGATAAGCGAAACGAACACTCGCACACGGGCTGTTCACGCAGGATGTGGCGCACGGGCAATTCACAACGCACGTCCGCAGCTTGTTCAAGCAGGCGGGAGGCTTCGTTCCAGAAAGTTTTATTGACGACGGAGAGCTGCGAGAGCAACTCGAATTCGCGCCATTCATCGCCGCGCAGCACAAGGTCTATGGCGCGCCTGTCAAACGACGCGCCGACGACACGCTCATGCGCTGCTTCATACTGCTCTGTGTAACGCGCATGAAAATCGTTCCACAATTGCTCGAATTGTTTGTTCGCTTCGTGATCGAAAAATTCTTGTGTGTCGGAGGCGGCGCGGAGAAGTTCTCCACGCAGGCTTTCCACTTCGTTCGCGCCGGACGGTTCAGCCGCAGCAAGATAAACACGCGCGCTCTCACGCGCTGCCAATCCCCCGATGAAGTTTGAAAGCTCTGCCAATTGCTGCGAAAGGCGCGCAAAAGTTTCGTGTGCGTCGCCAAACGCATCTGCAACGCGCTGCAAGCATTCTTCGAGCGAGAGCGTGTCGGCAAGCGCTGCCTCAATGGATTCTGCGGCGACACCGAAGCTTTTGCGCACCATCTCTGCCAGCTTCCACGCGCGCGTTGTCAATCCTTCGTCCGGCAAATTCTCGAAGCGCTGTAACAGTTCATCGCTGCGCCAACGGTCTAGCCAATCAATCAGCGCCGCACGCACGTCCTCGCGCGCCGCAGAATCCGTGATCGAAACGAGCGCCGGGTTTTGCGTCAGGAGGCGCGCCCAAGCAGTTAATTCATCCGCGCTGTGGAGCACGGCGGCGGCGCGCGCGACACCTTTGATTTCGTCCCACTTGAGCGCGTGATCCAGCGTGCGACGGCCAACACGGTCGTTCGTCTGTGTAATTAATTCAATGCGCCGCCCGGCGACGAGCGCAGCCAGCACCAGATGCTGCGCTTCAAGTCCTAAGCCATAAGGCTCGCGCCGTAATTTACGGTCTATCTCTTCCAGCGCGATGACTCCGCCGCCCGCCTCGTCCGTCATCTGCAACACATCGCGCGCCCACGCTTTGTCGAGCGCTTGATCGCCTGCTTCAAGCGCGTAAGTGCTGCCGCGCACGGACACGAGGCCGAGCGGAGCGGCGAAATTGCGCGCGAGTTCCTGCACACCCGCATCCGTTTGATTTGCGCCGCCGAAAAGACCTCCGACGAGCCGCGAGACTTCCGCTTCCGTCAAGGTATCCGTGAACACAGGGTGCTCTGAATAGCGCACGCCGAAAAGCGGCGCAAGCATCTTCGCGAGCGCTTCGGAGAGCGTCGGCGCAGCACGCGCGGCATCCGTCCAATGAAGCGTCGTCTCGCCTGCGACGAGCGCGCCGTCATCCATGTAGAGGCGCGTCCAGAGGCGTTCGGCAAGCGCCGTGTGCACTCGCTCGGCGGCGCGTGCTGCATCGCCAAATTCGGAAATCAACGCCGCATTCGTGCGCAGCGCGACGAGCCTGTGCAGTGCGTCGAGTTCCTCTGCGGAGGGAAGCGCCGGACGCCACGACGTGAGCGGCTGTGCGTCATCCGAAGCAACAAAATTATCGACGTTCGGCGCAAGCACAATGATGTCGAAGTCAGACGAGGTTGCATCCGATTCCGCAGATGCACGGGCGGCGAGCAAAACGTGGTCGTTTGATGAATGCCAGACCAGCCGCACGCGTCGGCTTGTGCCGCGCCATACAATGGCAAGTTCGGCAGCATCACCATCCGCAGCGTTTTCAACTTGCGCCGACGATGTTGGCAGCGATGCTGATTCGGCGAACGGCCAATCCTCGAAACGCGTGCGGGCGATGCCGCGCAACTGTTCAGTTGTCGCCGCAGGATTTTCGGAAGCAATGCGCGCAGATGCTTCGGCAAGTGCAGCATCGAATCCGGCTGAAGCGTCAATGATAAAACGATAGCGCGCGCCGTCGGCTTCCACACTTTTTTGCAATGCTCCCTGCGGCGCGGTCTCTGCGAAACGCGCGAGCATTGCCTCGATGCGCTCAACGCCCGCATCCGGCGCGGCTTCGTCGTAGATCAGCATCGCCGCGCCGAGTTCGCGCGCCGTCGCGCCGCGCCCGTCGAGCGAGAGTACGAACAAGCCCTTCAGCACGAGCTTGGCCTGAAGGCGCTGCATGATCGGAAACTCCGCGACAGTTTGCGCGGCAAGGAAATCGTAGGCTTTGAAAACGTCTTGCAGTTCATCTGCTTTGCGCAAGTCGTAGTCGGCGCGGTCAAACACTTCGTCGAGCACGACGAGCGACGTTGATGGGCGATTCGTGGCGCGTGCGACAGCGCTTGCGGCGAACGGCAGAAAGGCGAACATCGGCGCGTAAAGGCGCACGGACGACGCAAGTTCGGCGACGAGCGGATGAACAGGGTAAATCGCAGCAAAGCGCGGCTCACTCCAATTAAAGCCCGGCACATCGGCGCGCAACGTAGAATAGACTTCGTGCAAAGCGTGGCGGGCTTCGATGTTTTTGCGAAACAGATGCAGGTCTGCGACTCTGTAAAGATGTTCGGGGTCTAAATAATCAATCTGAAAACTTCCTGCGAGCGAGACGTTGGCACCGTCCGCGCCTTCTATGTCGTCGTCGAGCGCAAGCGCGATAAATGCGCCGACGTGTTCCGTCGCAGCAGCTAATTGACTAAGAAGCGAGCCGTCGTCGCGTGCAACGCGCGCTTCTCGCCCAAAGGCCGTGTCGATGATAAGCACAAGCGTCGCGTCGCCGATTTGTCCGGCGGCCATCGCGAGCATCGCCGAAGCATCCGGCGGCCACTGCGCTTGATCGCTGCCGAGCGCGGCGGCAAGCGCAAAGGCCATTTCTTCCAGCAGCGTCGGACGCGTGCCGCGTTCGACGCGCGCCACTACATAACGGCGATTGAGCAGACGGCGAGCGCTTGTCGTAACATGCGCATCGGAAACCGTCGAGCGAAGTTCCGGCAAGGCGGCGAGCGCGCCGAAGGCTGCCAGCAAATGGCTTTTACCGACGCCGCGCTGTCCGGCAAGAGCACGCGCCGCACCCCGCCCGCGCGGGCAATTGGCGAGCGCGTCGAGCCAGCGCGCGACGAGATCGGAAGTGGCGTCTGTGAAATGGTAAGCGGCGAGCGCGCGCGTCGGATCGTCTGCGTACTTCTGCACTTCATCGAAGTGCTGCGGTTCGACGAAATCCTTGATCTTATCCTGTGCGCGTTTCATTGGATGTTCGGGAAGCGATAAGAGCGAGCGTGCTGCGCGAAGAATCGTCAGCGCCCGTCTCAACGATCAACAAAAACTGTATCACGTGGCGGGAGAAGGCCGCAATCCGTGTGCTTTTGCGCGTGGGTTGCTGGTATAATAAAGCAGATTCGAGCCGCGCAATCTGTCGCAACTTTTGAGAAGCAAACGGTGTGTTGAAAGTCGCCGAACTCGCTTTCGGGCGCGCAACCTTAAAAGCGCATCGCGGCATCAAAGTCTTGCGCGTTCAGTAAAGCAGAAAATAAACAATTGATTGCTTCAGCTTAAAGCTTTCCTGAATAATTTTCTGATAAAACATTTTCGCTGCGTCCGGCGCGGGAAGCAGCCTTGAACCGTCACGGAGATTAGGCCGCGCGTCCATGGACAGCGCCCGTCTCTTTCAATCAACCGTCGTTCGATAGCTTTTGGAGACTTTCGTTATGTATCACAGCATCTCCCGCAACAGCATGACAGCGCTCGCGCTTACCGCCAGCCTGTGTTTGAGTGCCACCGCCGCTTTCGCCGCGCCGCTGCAACAGCAAACACAGACTGCCCAAAAACCTGCCACGCAAAACAAGACTGCCGCGCAGAAAACTCCTACGTCAAAGACTGTCACGCCGCCGCAGAAATCGGCCAACGGACAACTGCCCAGCGACAAAGACCCGGATCAAATCGGCAAACGCAACATCAACAAAGGCGTCTTCGCAAAGATGAGCGGCTCCACCGAAAAAGAAGTCGCAATTGGCCGCCAACTTGCCGCAGAGGTTGATAAGGAAAATAAGTTCATAGATGATCCGGTTATTACCGAATACGTTAACCGCGTCGGCCAGAATCTGGTGCTTCACTCGGACGCGAAAGTTCCTTTCACGATCAAGGTCATAGACTCCGACGAAGTCAACGCGTTCGCTTTGCCGGGTGGCTTTTTCTACGTTAACAAAGGCTTGATTCTCGTTGCCGATAACGAAGCGGAATTGGCAGGCGCGATGGCGCACGAAATTGCCCACGTCGCCGCTCGCCACGCAATGAAAAATCAGGCGAAAGCGACGGTCGCACAGTACGGCGCAATCGCCGCCACGATTTTGACGGGCGGCATCGCCGGTGAAGTCATTTATAATGCGGCGGGATTTTTGTTGCCTGTGACGTTCCTGAAGTTCAGCCGCAGCGCGGAACAAGAAGCGGACAGCCTCGGCGTGCAGTATATGTATGCCGCCGGTTACGATCCGAACGCGATGTCCACGATGTTCGAGAAACTGCTGGCGAAGAACAAAAAGAAGCCGGGCACAATCTCGAAAATGTTTTCGTCGCACCCGCAGACGGCAGATCGTATTCAAGCTTCGCACACGCTCGTCGCGCAGTTTCCCGAACACGAAGAATACTTAATGAGCACTTCCGAGTTTCAGCGCGTCAAAGCGCGACTGCTGCGACTCTCGAACGCACGCGCGACCACCGCCGGTAACATCAAATCTGATGACGACGGCGCGCCGGGACGCCCGACTCTCAAACGCCGCCAGCCAACCGGCGACGATAATTCGACGACCCCGCCCGCAAGCACAGATAGCGGCAAGCCTGCCGATTCGACAAAGCCATCCGGCCCGCCGACGATGAAGCGCCGCGACGGTAGCGACAGCAACACGACGACAGCACCGGCTAAGACGACAGCACCAGCTACGACAACACCACCGGCTGGTTCCACGCCGCCTCTGAACCCGAAACCCTAACGCAAGCGCGTTGGATGTTACGGCACGTCGAAGTTAAAGACCAAAGCCCTCCGGCCAATCGGAGGGCTTCTCTTTTCTGCGGCTTTTGCGGCAAACCTTGCGCCAAACGGCTTGACAACTTTTAGAACGGTTCGGTATTCTACCCGTTCGCGTTTTTGACCGCTTATCTTGTGAGAATCATCTATGTCAACCTACTTTCCCAGCGGCACAGGCCTCGCTGAAAATCGCAAATGGCACGTTGTGGATGCTGACGGGCAAACCGTCGGGCGTCTCGCCACGGAAGTCGCCAGCATTCTTTCCGGCAAACGCAATCCGCAGTGGACGCCATTTATGGATATGGGCGATCACGTGATTGTGATTAACGCGCGTAAAGCCGTCTTCAAAGGCTCGAAAGCTGAGCAGAAGGTTTACCGCCATCACACGCTGTATCCCGGCGGCTTGCGCGAAATCACAGTGCAGGATCAATTCGCTAAACACCCGGAACGCGTAATTGAATTAGCTGTCAAAGGCATGTTGCCGAAAAGCAAATTAGGCAAAGCGATGGCGAAGAAACTGAAGGTTTACGCAGACGCAAATCATCCGCACGCCTCACAGCGCCCGCAACCTTTAACGATGAGCGCGACGGGCAAGTAATTTCAAATTATAACGAGAACTTAAAAGATGGCTGATATTCAACAATACTACGGCACGGGACGACGCAAGACTTCGACGGCGCGTGTTTATCTGCGTCCCGGCGGCGGCGATGTGAAAGTAAACAAGAAAGACATCGAGCAGTATTTTCCGAACGAAACATTGCGCATGATTATTCGTCAACCGCTGCACCTAACAGAGATGGCGGGCAAGTTCGACATTTTCGTGAACGTGGCGGGCGGCGGCCCCTCCGGGCAGGCCGGTGCGATTCGTCACGGCATCACTCGCGCGCTGATGTTATTCAACGCCGATTTGCGTCCGGCACTCAAACAGGCCGGACTCGTCACACGCGATCCGCGTATCAAAGAGCGCAAAAAATACGGACAAAAGGGCGCACGCGCGCGCTTCCAGTTCTCGAAACGCTAAAAACAGTTTTGAGTTTACTGTTTTAAGTTTTCAGATAAACCCATCAGTTTCTTTGCTGGAAACTGTAAACTCAAAACTGAAGACCGTTTTAATCCATTGTCGTCGCCTTGGTTGGTTGCTTTCCGTTTTTGCGGAGAAAAGCTTACGAGAAGTTTTCGGGCGGCGGCGAGTACATTAAACCAATTAACACAAAGGAGAGTCGCTTTTGGTATCGGTTACGATGAAAGAATTGCTGGAGGCTGGCGTACACTTCGGCCACCAGGTACGGCGCTGGAATCCGAAAATGAAGGAATACATTTTCGGCGAGCGCAACGGCATCTATATTATCGACTTGCAAAAAACGCAGCGCATGTTTCGTGATGCGCTCGGCTTCGTCACAAACGCCGTCGCAGAAGATCGCGGCAAGCACGTGCTCTTTGTCGGCACAAAGCGGCAGGCACAGGACGCCATTCGTGAAGAAGCGGGACGCTCCGGCCAATATTACATTAACCAGCGCTGGCTCGGCGGATTGCTCACAAACTTCCAGACGGTTCAGAAATCCATCAAGCGCCTAAAAGACCTCGAAGCGATGAACGAAGATGGCCGCTACGAGAAGATGACGAAGAAAGAACGCATCAAGCTCGACCGCGAGCGTGAAGGGTTAGACAAAAACCTTTCCGGCATCAAGACGATGACGCGCCTGCCCGACATCATCTTTATTATTGATGTGCGCAAGGAAGAGATCGCCGTTGCGGAAGCCAATCGTCTCGGCATTCCCGTCGTCGCCGTCGTGGATACCAATTGTTCGCCGGACGGCATTGACCACGTCATTCCCGGCAACGACGATGCCCTGCGCGCCGTCAGACTTTTCGCTTCACGCATTGCCGACGCTGTCCTCGAAGGCCAGCAGATGGCGACCGAAGGCACTATGGACGCTGATGAAGCGGCAACGGGCAGCAGCAACAACGCTGCCGACGCAAGCGATGAAGCAAATCGTCGCGCGGCGAGCGCAAGCGGCGACAACACTTCGTCTGTCACCACAAGCATTGATCCCGGCAAAGAAGCACAGAATGTCGCGGACAGGAGCGCAGCATCAGCACCGGCTGAAGCGCAGACTTCCGTTGCAGGCAATCAGGGCTTCGGAAAAACAGGCCAGCAGCCCGACAGCATCGGCGATCATCCGCAAGTCGGCACGGGCGCTCCGGTGCGCGGCGCAGACGGCGGCGGCAACAACGAGAGCGAAGAACGCGCCACGTCCTCAGCCGAGCAGGAAAAGGGCGCAGAGTCTGTCGGCGTCGCAAGCTAACGCTAACAAACAACTAAGCATTCAAGATTTTCGGCGAGCGCAGCCACCGTTTGCGGACACGTGCCGCCCACGGGCTGCGCTTTTTAATATCGGCTAACAGCCGTTCAGGTTTCAGCGGGCGTGTTTCAGTCATCAGCCAAATGTTTTTACTGAAAACTCAAAACTGTAAACTTAAAACTATTGTCACAGGAGAGTTATAATCATGGCGGATATTACGGCGGGCGCGGTTAAGGCGCTCCGGGGAAAAACCGGCGCGGGTATGATGGAGTGCAAGAAGGCGCTCACAGAGTCTGAAGGCGACGAAACGAAGGCGATTGATGTGTTGCGCAAGCGCGGACTCGCCAAAGCAGGAGAGAAGGCCGGGCGCATCGCCGCCGAAGGCGCCGTCGGTTCCTACATTCACATGGGCGGCAAAGTCGGCGTGCTCGTCGAAGTAAACTGCGAAACGGATTTCGTCGCGCGCGGCGAAGAATTCATGCAGCTCGTCAAAGACATCGCGATGCACATTGCGGCGGCTGAACCGCGCCATGTCACACGCGCGGAAGTTGCTGCCGAAGCGCTCGACAAAGAACGCGAGATTGCGCTCGCGCAAATCAAGAACGATCCGAAGAACGCAAACAAGCCCGATCAGGTGATTGAAAAAATCGTCGAAGGCCGCCTCAACAAATATTACGAAGAGGTCGTGCTCTTGGATCAACCTTTTGTCAAAGACCCCGCGAAAACTGTGGGCGAGTTGGTCACAGAAAAAATCGCGACGATCAAAGAGAACATCACCGTGCGCCGCTTCTCGCGTTACAAGATGGGTGAAGGAATCGAGAAACGCGCGGACGATTTCGGCAGCGAAGTCGCGTCGCTCGCGGGCGGCGGACAGTAACGGGCGAAAAGATTTCCGTTGATGCCAGAAGATAAAGAACCCAGCACAACAACGACAGCACAGGGTGACGCTGCCGACGGCTCGGCAACGCTAGCTGCTGCTTCATCGGCGACAAACGTCGCCGATGCTCTGCAGCCCGCGTACCGCCGCATCTTGCTGAAAATCTCCGGCGAAGCGTTGATGGGCGCGCAGAACTACGGCATAGACGTGGATGTGGCGCGCTCTGTCGCCGAAGAAATCAAGGCCGTGCGCAACATGGGCGTAGAGGTCGCAGTTGTCGTCGGCGGCGGCAATATCTTTCGCGGCGTCTCGAAGTCAGCGGGCAACATGAATCGTTCGAGCGCCGATTACATAGGAATGCTCGCCACGATTATGAACGCCGTCGTATTGCAGGACGCGCTGGAAAAAATCGGTGTCTTTACACGCGTCTCATCGGCGATTGACGTGCCGCAACTCGCCGAGCCTTTTATACGCCGCCGAGTCATACGCCATCTTGAAAAAAATCGCGTCGTCATCTTCGCGGCGGGCACGGGCAATCCGTATTTCACGACAGACTCGGCAGCCGCCCTACGCGCTCTGGAAATCAAAGCCGAAGTCATCCTCAAGGGGACGAAAGTTGACGGCATTTATACAGCCGATCCGATGCTCGATAAAACTGCGACGCGCTACGAGTGCATTACATACCGCGAAGTTTTAGAACAACAGTTGAAGGTAATGGACGCGTCCGCCATCTCTCTGTGCATGGATAACAATTTACCGATCATCGTTTTCAACATGCGTACGCACGGCAATATTATGCGCGTCGTGATGGGCGAGCCGAATGTCGGCACACAAGTCTGCGTGCAGAAAACGGAAGCGAGCCGGTAATAAAGGGTAGCGGCAAAGGGTGAATGACGGATTGCCCGTCTATACACCGTTGAATGTTTACCATTAACTATTTACTTCGGAGAATCGTATGACCGAGAAGGATGTCGTTAAGGAAACGCGCCCGCGCATGGATGCGGTGATTGAGGATGTGCGGCGCAGGATCGCGACGGTGCGAACGGGTCGCGCGGCGGTGAGTTTGCTCGACAATGTAATGGTCGAGTATTACGGCACGCCGACGCCGCTTAGTCAGATGGCTTCAGTGCATGTCCCGGAATCGCAACTGCTGACCGTGCAGCCTTGGGACACGACGCAACTCGGCGCAATCGAGAAGGCTATTCGCACCGCCGACCTAGGCCTTAATCCGTCGAACGACGGCAAGATGGTGCGCATTCCGATTCCGGCTTTAACCGAAGAGCGCCGCAAGCAACTCGCCAAACAAGTTCACGAAATCGCGGAGGAGCACCGCACAGCCGTCCGCAACATACGCCGCGACGCCAACGACCGCATGAAAAAACTGCTCAAAGACAAAGCGATTTCCGAAGACAACGAACTGGATGGACTCGATGAAGTTCAAAAGCTGACCAACACATACATCGGCAAAATTGACGAGATGGTTAAGACAAAAGAACAGGAAATCCTGAGCGTTTAATCAAGACAAAGAACGCGCATAAAAAGGCAGCAGGCGAAAGGACTTTATCCTTCATCCGCCTGCTGCCTTTTTGCTTGTAATTTTTTGCTGCTTACTGCGCCTGAAGTTTGAAAAGGTCATCGCTTACAGGCTGATTGATTTTCACTTCCTTAACCTTGTATTCGGCGAAGAACGCGCCCTGCGGCAATTCCAATCGCTGCACGAAACTATACGGCACAAGCACGCCGTCAACTTCCTTCAGCGCTTTATGTTCGACGCCGAAGCGATAGCCGTTATATGGAATGATGTAACTGACGACGCGCCCGGTCTGCGCATCCACATAAAAATCCGTTGCGTTGCCTTCCGCGTCGGCAATGCGGAACGCGCGGCGCTTTTTGTCGTTCGGCAGAGCAGAGACGAGATAGCCGGGCTGATCGAATTTCGCCAGCACGTTAAGGCCGAATTTTGAGAGCGGCGGAAGATCAATACCGCGCATTGAACTGCTTCCCTGCTGCCCGTCGAACGTTTGCCGAAAGTTAAATAAAGGCGATTGCAGTTCGAGGTGATAACGGTCGCCGGAGGCTGTGACGATCACGAATTTACCGGCCAAGGATTGCGTCGAATTCGGCGAAAATAAATCGACGGAGCCGATCAGCACCATGCTTTTGAGATTGCGAAATTTGTCGCCGCCCTGCGCCGCGAGCGCTGCCTGCGCCAATTGTAGCGGCGAAGATGTTTGTGTAATCGTCACCTTCGGAATTGCGCTCGCCGCCGTTGCTGCCTGCGTAGAAGCAGCGGAGGGCGATGAAGAAGCAGCGCCGGTAGCTTTGGGCGAAACCGTGCCGGATTGCTTTTGTTGAGCAAAGGCAATGCTTCTCGCGCCGTGTGAAAGAAAGAGTGCGAGCACAACAAATGTGATTGAAAGCGCGATGGCGAAATGGACACGGCGCGAGATGAACGTAGCTTTGCCTTTGCTATCGATTTTCATTTGAATCAATCTTCCTTTTGAGATTCCCGCTCAAGAGCACTCGTGATTTAGAAGCTGAAACGAATTTGCGCTTCGACGCAACGATTATCCGGACATCTATCGCCGCCGCCGCCGCCACGCCCGCCGCCGAAGCCGCCCGCAAGCGAGTTAGAGCGTCCGAAGAAAGGCGAACTCAAATTGCCTGTAACCTGACCCGGATTGACGTTATTGAAAAGATTGCGCGCCGAGAGAGAGAAAGTCAAATTGTAGCGTTTCTCTGCTCGCCCGCCGCCGCCACGCCCGCCGCGTCCTCCTCCTGCACCGCCGCCACGTCCGCCGTCGCCACTGCTGCTGCCCGGCGAATTGTCTCTGGTGGATTGCGAAGCGCCCGCTTGACGATTAACCGCGCCGGGCGCAGTACCGAAGCCGAAGGTTTTGCTGGTGCGCAAATTCACGGAAAAGAATCCCGGCCCCTGACCGAAGTTGCGCTGGATAATCTGTTCATTCGCCGCCGGGTTCGGATCGAGCAGCACGCCGCGATAACTCACGAGTCCCGGCTTCGTCAGGTCAGTCGCAATCGAGGGGCGATCCGTAAAAACTGCGTCGCCGTTTGCGTCGCGTCCGGTCGTGATATTAAACGGCGCGCCCGATGAAGCGATAACGAACGGATTCAAGCTAATGCCGAACGGCGCAAGAAAAGAGCCGCCGAAGACTAATCGATGACGCACGTCAAAGGCTGTGCGGCCATACTCGTTGCTCAAGTCGAATTGATTCGACGGGAAAGTGTTCGCGCCGTCCGTGTTGCCGTCGGACTTGCCCAAGATGTAATTTCCAAAAAACGATAGATTGCGGCTGAACCGATTATTGAAACTAACAATTAATTGATTCTGGTTAATCACGCCGCTCGATTCGTACTGAAAAATATTGCCGACGTTGCCGAAGGGACGCACGCCGCCAACGGGTTGCCCGTTTGCGCCGAGAGTAAAAGTTCCCGGCACGAGCGCGTTGATGTTGCGCGAGCGCAGGGCATGAATCGTGCGCGAGGTCAAAAAGGTCGTCGTTAAAACGATCTTGTAGGGCAGTTGCCTTTCGACGCTGACCGCGCCCTGAATCGTATACGGCGATTGCAAAGTCGGCGCTACCTGAACCATCGTCTGCGCGTTTTGCGCCAGCCCCGCGAGAGTCTGCACAGACGGAATGACGCTGAAGAAATCAGGATTGCGCACGATGAACTGCTGCTGATTGACGCCGTTAAAGCGATTGGAGCGCAGCGTAAAGTTTTCGTTGAAGCGGTCGTAGAAAATGCCTGCGCCGCCACGAATCACTGTCTTCGGGCGATTCGCGCCGCTTGCGCCGAGCGAATAAGCAAAGCCCAAGCGCGGCGCAAAGTTGAGCTTGCTGCTAATGTTATCCTGCACTTCGTAGCGCAAGCCCAGATTCACAGTGAGGTTCGGGCGCACGCGCCAGTCGTCTTGAATGAAAGGGCTGAAATCTATCTGGCTGACGTTTGCCAGCGGATTGCCGCTGTTAATCGAAAATTGTGACGGGCGCGCTCCCGTCACGCCTTGCAGCACTTGCCTGTATTGATCGAGCGATGAAAAAGTAAACGTGCCGCCGAAGTTATTGGGCGAGATGTTGCTGATGCGCACGTCTCGCAGGCGTCCGCCCGCTTTGAACGAGTGCGTCCCGATAGCGAAGGTCGTGTAGTTCTGTAACTCGAAGCGATCTTCGTCGTTGAAGGCCTGTCCGATTTGCGCGCCGCCGCCGTTGAAGGCATCAAGCACGTTGATGGCCGGAATGGTGTTATTGCCCTGCTGATTCGAGCGCCGCCGAACGTATTGAAAGCGTGTTTCGTTGATGACCTTTTGATTGAGAATCGCTGTTTCAGTCAACTGCACGGTGTGTTCTCTGCTCGCCGAATTGAAGGCGCGCGAGGGCAGAGTGAATTCGTTGAGACCTGAATTCAGATCGCTCGAACGCGCATAAGAATATCGCGCGACGAGCGTGTTGTTGGCGTTGATTTGGTAATCGAAGCGCGGGCTGAAAGTCGTGCGGCGCGACGGAGTAACGACGGCCAAACCGAACGGCACGGCGTTGAATGATGGATCGAGCACAGTCGCGTTAATCACTTCGTTGTTGTAAATGTCGCGGCGCTCTAAATCGAGAAAGAACGAAGCCTTCTTTTTAATCACTGGCCCGCTCAAATTGCCGCCAATGCGCCTGCTCTGAAAAGGCGCGCGTGTGGATTGCAGCAGAAATGGATTGCGCGAATCGAGGCTTTCATCGGCGAAGTTAAAGGACGCCTGCCCGCGAATTCGATCCGTGCCGGGCTTGGTGAAAATCTCTACGCGGCCAAAGCCTATGCGGTCGTATTCGGCGGAAAAGGGGTTCGAGTTAATGCGAATTTCGCGTATAGACTCTTTTGGCGGAAGGCGACCGTCGCTGAAGCCATCAATAAAAACCTGCCCGCCGTTCGGCCCCGCAGAAGGGCCTGCGAGCGCTTGCAGGGCGGCGGATAAATCGTCCGGGTCATCTGGCAGGGCGTCCAAGTCTGTGCCGCGCAGGACAATCGCGCTCGCATTATTTTCCGGCGCGGTGCTGATGGGCGCTTCCGCAGAGACGGTTACCTCCTGCTGCTCGAGCGCGACGCCCAGCTTGATATTAAGCGGATCGGTGCGCCCGTTGGAGATTTCAAGGCCGGGATTTTCGTAATCCGCAAAGGTGGCTGACGAGGCGCGCACAGTGTACTTGCCCGGCGCAATGCCGGAGATGGCGTAGTTGCCTTCGTCGTTTGTGGTCGCCGTTTTAGTAACGCCGCCCGCGTCCGTGATCGTCACGGTTGCGCCGATAATAATGCCGCCGAATTGATCCGTGACCTGACCGCGCAGGTTGCCGGTTGATTGTTGCGCGAAAACACCGCAGGCACAGAGCGCAAAGGTAAGCGCGAGCGCAAAAAGGCGCGCCGGGAGCGTTTGGAATATGAACATGATAGCTTAACCCTTGAACTGAATCTTAAATGTTGGCTTGCCAGACTTCAGCACGCTATAGACTTATGAAAAGCAAAACAGAGCGGTGCGTGTCGAATAATTTCGCGCGCCACTCTGCTTTAATAATTTTTCGATTACGGCAAGCCTATGCCGCCGCCGAATATGTCATCAGCACCACCGATATTTCCCCCTTGCGGGCGGGCGGCGGAACGACCCGTCGCTCCGGCGGGCGGGTGCAGTAGGGCGTCAATGCCCGTCGCAAGCGTAATCGCCGTCACGCGCGAAGGGTTTGTGCCGGTTGTGCTTGAAACGAGAATCATGTCGCCCGGCTTCAAGTCGGCGAGAGTAATTCCGGGCAGACGCTCGACCATTTCCTGAAGATCACCGCCGCCAGCGCCGCCGCCCATACGCGGACGATTGCCGCCGGGAAATTCACCGCCGCCCGGACGCGCTTCTCTTCCACTGACAGCACCGGCAGGATTCGCCTGCCCGCCGCCGGAAGTGTTGCCGCTTGATTGAGCAGCCGCGCCGCCTGCGTTGCCGCCGCCGAATCCACCGCCGCCCTGCCGACGCATTGCGACCATCATCGCAAGCTCAGGCGGAATACGACGCAGCACGGAATCTTTATTAACGACGACAGTGAGCAATTGATTTGTTTGAAGGGCTGTAACTTTGATTTCGTTTGTCGCAGAATTAATTGCGGTGATCGTGCCGCCGACCATGCGGAACGAACCCGTCACGACTTCTTCTGGAGTGAAGCGCGCGCCGTCCGTGCTGCGCTCGCCGAGTGCGCGCAGTTGATCACCGACTTTTATTTCGGCCAGCGAACTTCGCTTCGCGTCGTCGAACTTAACCGAGTCGGGTGCATAGCGACGAAAACTCACTTTATCATTTGCGCCAATGACAACGGCGCGCTCGCCTTCGCGTGAACGCGCGCTGATCGTAATTTCATTTGTCGCGGGATTAATTGCAGTGACGCGCCCGGAGATGCCGCGCCGTCGCCATTGTTCACGGTCACGTTCGTGTTTTTCGGCAATCGCCGCCTTGCTCATCACGATCAACTGTCGCGCCGGAACTGATTTGCGATCCGCAGAGACTTTGCCCTGCGCGATAATGCGGTCGCCGACTCCTACATCCGCCAGCGTAATCGCTTCCGCATTGCTGATGGTTTTAGCGTCGGGCGCAACTCGCTTGTACTTCGTCGCATCACCCAGCAGCACGCTGATGTCACCGACAGTAGTATGCAGCATGATTTGTTTGCCGGTGGCATCGACGCTTATCACTTCGCCGAGCGCGTAGGTCGCCGTAATATCGCTTTTCGCCGCGCTTGCGGATGCGCCAGCCGTCGCGGGAGCAGTGGTTTGCGCCGCAGCACCCGTGCCGAGCGTGGCCGCTAAAAGCAGCGCCGATGCGTTAATATGCAAAGCCTTTATCATCTTCTTCGTGCTCTCTTTTAGTGAATTCGATTAAGCTTCTTCACCTAAATATAGACGCCGCGCGAATCGTTTTGGTCGCCGGAGATTTTCCTTTTTCAGAAAATTTACCCGGCAAGTCCTGAAGAAACTTTCCAATCTCTCTGGCGCTGCGCGGTCAGCGTTAGTCCCAGACTCGTGATTAGAAGCCCTGCAACGACAAACGGCCAGATGTAAGGCACAGATGTCAGAACCGTCCACACGCACGCGCCGAGCAGCAGCGCCAAACTCTCCGAGCGATTGCCTTCCGGCAAGAAACGTCGCTCGATCCATCGCCCCGTTGCCGCGTGAATCGTCACGCGCCCGAACAACGTCGCCACACACATCAACAACATCATCGAAAGACCGACGAATGCGCCGACCACTGCGGGCAACATCCACAAAGACAATGGCACGCCGATGCACATCACAATCGCGGCGCAGAAACCGATCACAGCGACATGCGTGCTCGTCAATTGCAGACGCGCGGCGGCGCGGCTGATCGCGCCGGGCATCAGCGTCGTCAGTCCGAGCGAGGCGACGAACCACAGCAACGCGGCCAGCAAACGCAAGCCCACATAAAGTTTCGACCACTGCGGCGCAAGCAGCACAGACGGATCGCGCATCATGCGGCGCAGTTCCGTTTCGTATCCGGCGAACATCACCGTCGTGCTGTCCGCACTGCGTTGCGGCGCTGTTTTGCCGTGATGATATGCGCCGCCGATCACCATCACGTCGCCGCCGATGCGCGCGCCTTCGCGCTGATAGACGGAGCCGCCGATGGCCGCCACGTCGCCTTCGACATCGCCTTCGACGACCACATCGCCGCCAAATGCCATCGCGCCTTTTTGGAGATGCCCGCGCACGATTACGGAACGTCCGAAGCCGAATACGTCCGCGTCGTTGTAGCCCTCAACCACAAGCGGCGCGACGCCACTGCCATCATCGTCATTATTTATTGGGTTGTTATTGCTGGCAGAACTGTCCGGGAAGGATGTCGCAGCCGCGCGCTCACCGGCGTGTGCTGCGGCGACTAAAACAATCAGCGCGCAGAAGACTGGTAGCGCGCGGCACGGAAAGCGCCGTGTACAGGGCGTTGCAAAAATCTGAAAACTTAGTTCGGTCACAGTCTTTTGCCCGCTGCGAATACGGTTTCACACTGCGCGGCGTGTCATTGTTTACTCTGTGATTTCTTGCGCGCGTTGGCGACAGTTCTCGATTAAGCGCGGCAGCGATCCGAGCGCGACGGCGAGTAAAAACAGTGCGAGGAGATTGGTCGGGCGCGGCACATCGAGGAGATTTCTGCCGACGGCGCGAAGTATTACGTTGAGACCCGCGCCGACATCGTAAAGCGCGCGCAGGATCAGCACGAAGGCACTCGCCGCGTGCCTGACAATCATCAATGCAAAAGCCAGCGCAGCAGCACATCCGCCGTTACCGAGCAACGCGATGCACAATAAAACCAACGGCGTACACAGCCACAAGGCGAGCGTGCGTTCACCACGCGCGCGCACGCCGCTCATGTCGCTCTGCGCGCGGGCGCGTACAGCTTGCGCGAAATTTTTCGGCAAAGGCAACGCGAAGGATTCATCAGCCTGCGCCGCTATTTCGAGTATGCGCAATAACTCTTTGTGCTCGCGTAGCGTTGCAGCGCACGCGGCGCATTCCTTCATGTGATCTTCAAAGCGCGCGCACTCGACGGAAGTTATTTCGCCGTCCAGATACGCAGCGACGTGCTCGCTTTCGCGGCACGTGAAATCTTCTGTCGGCGGCAATGCGCTTGTGTCCGATATTTCTTGCAACTTAAATTCCCGTAATGCCTTTTTGCAGAAATTGCTGGCGCATGATTTCTCGCGCGCGAAAAATACGATTCTTGACGGTACCGAGCGGCAGGCCTGTCACTTCGGCAATCTCGTCATAGTTCAAGTCATGAGAGTGGCGCAGCGCGATCAGTTCTCGATAGTGTTGCGGAAGTGTCTGCACGATTTCTTCGATGACAACGCGGCGCTCCGCTTTTTCAGTTGCCTGTTCGGGCGTCGGAGCGCTGCTCGCAAACGGCTTTTCATAACCTTCTCCATCCGCTTCGCCGTCGAGCGTGCCGGTTTGCGCCCGCCCCCCGCCGTAGCGCCGTAGATGATCTATGGCTGCGTTGTGCGCGATCCTGTAAATCCATGTCGAAAATTTGTATTCGGAGCGATAACGCGCCAGCGAATGATAGACTTTGATGAAAACGTCCTGCGTCAAATCGAGCGCCGTGTCGTAATCTCCCGTCATGCGGTAAACGTAGGCGGCGATGGGGCGTTGATAGCGTCGGACGAGTTCCTCAAAACAATCTTCGCGCCCGGCGACGGCGCGCGTCACCAGATCGCAATCGGCAGCCGACGCAATCGCTTCAAATGTGTGGGCAAAGGCATTCACGCTCATAATGCTCTGGTGTTACGTTTTGGGGAAAGCAAAAGTTTCATTACGGAATAAGAAGCCGGAAAAACAGATGCCGGATGTTAGACACTGGATGCTGGTTTCAAGAACGGCAACGGCTTTTGACTAATATCTAACATCCAGCATCCGGCATCTGTTTTTCTAGCTCCATGCGAGCGTGGCGAGACCGGCGGGCGCGGCGATTTGATCGAAGGTTAAGTCACCGGGCGGAAGCGCGAGATTGATTGATCCGGCGTCGAGCGGGCGCACATTTGCTCCGAGTGTTTCGTTGACGACTTCGCGCACGCGTTCACGGCTGAAACCGTCCGTGCCATCGTTTTTGCCGATGATGAGCAGACGACGAAGTGTTTCAATGCTCTCTGAATCGGCATTATCGTCATTGCGGGCGTGCGTCATGCGGTCGCGGTAAAAAAGCAGCAGGCGGTAAAGTTCGTCCGCGCAATCCCCTTCGTCGCACGAAATCTCGCGCACGATCAAAGGTTGCGCATCGTGCAGCAGAACGGCGGTGAAGCCCGCATGGTACGAACTGACGAGCAGCGCATCACCGGTGTTTGCGGCGCGGCGGCGGGCGGTGGCGGGCGGTGGGATAAGCCAGCGCATTTCGCCGACGTAGCGCGGCAGAATCAATCCGGCCTGCCAGCCGAGCCGGGCGAACACTGCTTCGTATTCATTGATGACGCTCAAGCGCGCGCCCGCCGTGAGATACCGCGCGCGCCCGCGCGCATCCGGCGAGAGTTGTTCGCGCCGCACGCGTAGTTCATCGAGCGGTTGTCCGAAGGCTCTTTCGGTTTTCCAGCGCAGCACTTCTTCTGTTTCGGCGCGCGAAGTTTGCTGCTCCGTTTCCAGCGTTAGAATCGCCGTGCGCGTCACGGCTTCCGGCAGGGCGACGGCCCATTTCTGCTGGCGCGCGAGGCCGCTGCTATTGACGAGTTCGGCGAGAGCTTGAGCGAGTTCGACGGCGTCCGTAATGTTGGGTTCGTCAAAGCTTGGCGTGATGAGATTTTCGGGCAGCGCGACGGTGGCGGCACGGCGCAGTTCAAACTCTGCTTCACCGCCGCGACGATTGCGGCGACGGTCAACCAAAACGACTGCCGCCGTATCTTGGTCGAGACCGACGGCGGCGGCGGGCAATCGCGGAGCAACGAGTTTGTTGAGAAATGAAGTGGGCATTAGTGGGCATCAACGGACGGTTAGTCATTTGCGAAAAGGATTTTGTCGTTCGCGGAAAATTATTTTCACCACTCGCTGTAGGCTGCCCCGTCAAGCGATGTCTCGGTCGAGGCGCTGTGAATGTCCGTCATGCCCTGCCCGCCTTCCGTTGAAGTCGCATCGTCGCCCATTGTGACGTTCCAGTCTTTTTTGCCGGTAATCGGGTCTTCGGGAATGTCGCGCATGTAGCCGGAGCTTACCAGATCATCGAGCGAGCCGGGCAGCTTGCCTTTGTCGGCCGCATACTGGTCGATCAATTTGCGCATCTGGAAAAGGTCGTCGCGCAAGGTTGCTTCCTGCGCGTGGCGAACGCTTTTTTGATATTGCGGCAAAGCGATGGCGGCGAGAATGACGATAATCGAAATAACGATCATCAATTCGAGCAGCGTAAAGCCGGACGCCGTGTGTGCTTTGTTACCACTCACTGTATTTCTCTCCGTTGAGCGAAGTCGCGTTTGATTTCGAGTGTACGTCGAACACGTTTTCGCTGCCCCACGACGTAGCGTCCGCCGAATCATACACCGAACGCAATTCCCAATCGGCCTTGCCCGTCATCGGATCAACGGGAATCTCGCGCAAGTAAACTTTCTTCTTCGGCGTCGTTTGCAATTTGTTGGTTTCTGTTACGTTCCCGGTTGTGCTGCCAAATATGTTCGCAGACGGTTGCAAGCGCGGCAATACGTCAACGCCATCCTTCAAAGCTTCGAGTGTTGGCGGATAACGCTCTGTGTTATCAACTGTAAAAATTGTCTGATCGCTGATGCAAACACGGCTACGTGGATCAATGGGCTGCTGCTGTTGTCTAGGGTCGGGCGGCGGTGGAGCAATGCCAGTCCCCGATGCTCCGCCTAAACCGTTGGGACATCCGATAGTATCGCGGTGAAACTGTTTAATCGCCTCTCGCATCTCGCGCAATTCTTCGCGCAGTTGCTGTTCGCGCTGGCGTTTGACGCTTGTTTTGATGAGCGGAATTACGCCGAGCGTCATAATCGTCAAGACCGTCAGCGTAACGACGAGTTCGAGCAGCGAAAAGCCCGCGTGCGCGCGACGATTGACAGCCCGCCGCTTGATCGTGCAGCGAAGCGGCAGCGGCGTATATTCCTTGCACTCGCCGTTCATCGCTTCGTTATGTGTTTTCCGCAGATTCATCTTCAGGGTTTCACAGTGATGCGGCTGCGCGCGAGTTGCAGCAGCACGTCGCGGCCATCTGTGGCGACGATGTGCGTATTGTTCGTGTCGAAGGTGACGGCGCTCTCGCCTGCTCCAATCGCTTCTATATCGAGCGTAAGCAGCACGCCCGCGCTTGTGAGCGATGATGTTCCGGCGGGCGGCGTGATCGAGACAAGCAGCACGCCGTTCGCCGCATCGATGGATTGCGCCAGAGTCGGCGCGGCAGTTCCGCTCGAAGTCGTAAGGCTGGCCGGCAATACGTTGCGCACAGCGATTGAATGCGGATCGAAGCGGAACGTGACGACGGCGAGGCCGAGCGGCGCATCCGTCTTGAGCATCAGCATCAAGCGGCGCTTATCGCCGACGCGCATTTCCTGTTGCTCCGGTATGAGCCGCAACTCGGCGGCGCTGGTCGGCGCAGTTGAACCGCTGCTGCGATTCGGCACTTGCTCGACAACCAAGTTGCGCGCGTTTTTGGCAACGGCCTTCGACTGCGGTAGCGTGAGATTAGAGGAAACGACATTCGCGGGCGGCAAGGCTTCACTGCGCAAAACTGCTTCTGTCCGGTTGCCCACGCTGCCTGCGCTTGCAGACGTATCGGCGTTCGACGACATCAAAATCTTCGGCGCTGGCACGTAAGCGGGCGGCACACTGTCTGATAATTGCACAACATTTTCTTGCGCAGCGGCGACGGTAACGGCGGTGCTTGATTGTGCGACCGCAGCAGCAGTAGTCGCGGCGGTATTGATAGGCGAAGCGTTAACAGGCAGCTGTGCGTTGCCGCTGGGCTGCGTGTTGTTCGTTTGCGTATTGTTGTTGCTCGCCAGTGCGTTGGCCTGTTGTTGTTGTGCGCGTTGCGCGGCGGCGAGTTGGTCTTCGCGGTCTGCTTCCTGCAATACGGCTTCGAGCGATTCCGTCGTCGGCGTCGAGAACGTGCCGCTCGGACGCATCTCTTCGTCGCGCGGCTCAATCGCCGGAGAGCGCAGCACGCGCGGCGTGACGGTGATAACAATATCGGATTGGACGTTGTCGCGGCGCGGCGCGGTGAAAAGATAGCCGAGGAGGGGCAGGCCGCCGAGAATCGGCAAGCCTGCGCGCCCGTTCGATTGCTTATTCTGCGCGACGCTGACGAGCATCATCGTGCGATTGTTTTGAATGCGTGCCGTGCCGTTGATTGTGCGTTCGGTAAATATCGGCGTGCTGCTTTGATTGAGCACGTCTTTCGAGATGATGTTCATTTTGACTTGCACATCCAGATTCGGAAAAACCTGCGGCGTGAGTTCAATCGTCAAACCTGTTTCTTCGTACTGCACGACGGGAAAACCGCCGCTCCCGAAATTGAATCCGTTGTTTGTGTTGCCTGTTTGACCCGTATTGACGTTGCTGCCGAAAGGAAAGGTTTGCGCAGTCACGACGGGCACACGCTGGCCTATGCGCGCCCTTGATTGCTCGCCGTCAAAAGCATGTATCTGGTTCGAGAAAACAAGCCGCGTATTTTGTTTGCTCTGGAAAGCATTGAAGGACGTCGAAGGCAAAATGAGCGCTGCTCCGAGCGCAAGCGGCGACGCAACGGTAGCAGTAGTCGCGGCAGCACCGGCGGCGGCGGCAACCGTTTGCGTGAGGGACGGGCGGCGGCTTCCGGCCAGCACAAACCCATTTTGCGTGCCGCCGAGATTGATGCTGCTGCCCGAAGGATCGCCGATCTGATTGCCGAATTGAATCAAGTCCGTGTGCGAGACTTCGTAGATGGCAACATCCATCACGACTTCGGAGCGATCTTTATCAATGTTGCGAATCAGTTCGCCGATCAAGCGCACGTTTTCCGGCGTGTCGCGCACGGTCAAGCTGTTGGTCGAAGCGTTGACGATGCTGGCCGTCGGCGGGCGTCCGTTCTGCGCCGGAAGCGCTTGCTGAATAACTCTCTGCACGTCTTCGGGCTTGGCGTTCTCCAGATAAAAAGTGCGAATGACAAGTTGTTGATATTGCGCGCGCTTGATCTGGTCTGCGACGATGATTGTGCGGCGGCTCAGCTTTTGGAAAAAGAGATTCTGGACAAGAAAAATGTAATCGAGCGCCTGCGATGTCGTCACGCCGCGCAGATTGACGCTGATATTGCGGCGCTGGCTCTCAAGGTCTTTGTCGAAGACAACATTGAGGTCGAGACGTTCGGCCAGGAGGCGTATAAACTTTAACAAATCGTCGTTGAAAATAATGTCACGAACCTGTTCGTTGCGCATTGAAGTTTGCGCGGAAGGAGTTTGCTGGCTCACGCGCGTTACGGACGCTCCTCCCATGTTGTTGCCGTTCGTTGAACTATTCGAGGAGGACATGCGCGGCGTGCCGTTGCCTGTGGTGGCGGGCGCTGGCGTGCCGGGAGCATCCATGCCTTCCTTCTCGCGTTGCAGGCGCAACATGCGTTCCATCTCGGAAAGCGCAAGTTGGTTGACCGGATCGTAGCCGTAAGCCTGCCGGAAAGAATTATAGGCTCCGACGTAATCGCGCTGTTCGGCGAGCGAGCGCCCTTTTTGCATAAAGCTTTGCGAAGCATTGAAGACGGCGCGGCGATAGTGCAGTTGATACTCTGTCTGCGCGGGATCGGCGGCCACCGCGAGCGCAAACTCCTGCGCCGCGCGTTCCCACTGCTGCGCCGCTTCGTAAATCAAGCCTTGCTTGTAATCCTTCTCGCCCTTTTTACTGAGCGCCGATATGGGCATCGCCGTCGCCAGCAGGCAAACAATTATCAATAGGGCGGCGCATGAGCGCGCGTGAAGAAATGATTTCATGTTAATTCTCATTTGACGAAACGATTACCCAACAAGTGAAGCGCAGAAAAACGGCGACTGCTATGTTTCTATCAAAGGCCTTGCCGCGCCGGAAAACAACTCTTTAATGCACACGCTGTAGAACGAGCATGGTTCCGAAAAGACACGGAAGAAGGAGACAGTAGTCAGAATGAAGAAAAGATGCGCCGATAATCTCATGCTACGAATGTTCAATCTTCCCGTTCTTATTTCCTGCTCTTATTCTGACTCCTGACTACTGTCTCCTGACTTCTGCTTTACAGCTTTGTCACATTGATTTCTTCGACGAACGTGACGCGGTTGATTTCGTGCAGTGTGGAAATGCCTGCGAAAACTTTTTGCAGCGCGGATTCGCGCAAGCCTTTTAAGCCTTCGGCTTCTGCCGCGCGGCGCACTTCCGAACCCGGACGCCGTGCGACGATCATCTCGCGTATGTTGTCGGTCAAATCAAGCAGTTCGTGAATGGCCGTGCGCCCGCGATAGCCCGTTTGGTTACACGCATCGCAGCCGACGCTCATATAAAAAGTGCGCTTGCTGTGCTCTTCCGGGCGGAGGCCGGATTCGAGCAGTTCCGACTCCTCCGGCTGATACGCGCGCTTGCACACCTCGCACAGCATACGCACCAATCTTTGGGCGAGCACGCAGTTTAAGCTCGACACGAAATTATACGGCTCGACGCCCATGTTAAGAAAACGCCCGATCACGTCGATCACGTTGTTGGCGTGGACAGTGGTAAAAACGAGGTGACCTGTGAGCGCGGATTGAATGGCGATCTGCGCTGTGTCCGTATCGCGTATTTCGCCGACCATAATCTTGTCGGGATCGTGGCGCAGAATGGAACGCAGGCCGCGCGCAAACGTGAGTCCCTTTTTTTCGTTGACGGGAATTTGCGTGATACCGTGAAGCTGATATTCGACGGGGTCTTCAATCGTGATGATCTTATCTTCTTCGTTTCTGATTTCGTTGAGCGCCGCATAGAGCGTCGTGGTTTTACCCGATCCGGTCGGGCCTGTCACGAGCACCATGCCGTAAGGCTCCGCGATATAGCGACGAAATTTTCGGACATCTTCTTCTTCAAAGCCGACGACATCGAGGCGCAAATCCTTGAAGCTTTCGTTGATTTGCTCTTTGTCGAGAATACGAATAACGGCATCTTCGCCATGCACCGTCGGCATGATCGAAACACGAAAATCGACGTTGCGGCCTTTGTAACGAACGCGAAATCTGCCGTCCTGCGGCACGCGCCGCTCGGCAATATCGAGTTCCGACATGACCTTGATACGCGAGATTAAAGTCTGGTGATAGGCGAGATCAATCGGATCGACCTTCTGGTAAAGCGCGCCGTCAATGCGGTATTTAACCTGCACTTCCGTGTCGCGCGTTTCGATGTGAATATCGGAAGCGCGATTCTCCATCGCATTAAAAATAATCGTATCGACGAGCTTGATGATCGGCGACATTTCGCTGTCCGTCGCCAAGCGGTCGAGGTCTAAGATTTCTTCGCCGGTCTCTGTTTCTTTGACAAGCGAAATGCGAAAGCCCGAAGCCGCTTCCTGCAACACGCGTTGCGTCGCGTCGCCTTTGCGCAACACCAGATCGAGTTGGGCGGCGGTTGCGACGTGCGGCACGATACGCGCATTGAGTGCGCCCGCGAGTTCGTCCAAATGTTCGAGGTCTGTCGGATCGGCCATCGCGACGTGAAGGCGCTTGCCTTCGCGTCTGAGCGGCACCATCTGGTGACGCAGCATTAAATCAACAGGAACTTCGGCAAACAGCGCATAATCAATCGGCGACGCGCCGTCAATAGGAAAAAGATCGACGTACTGCAAACGATACCGCTGTGCCAGATCGCGCGCCGCGCTTACTTCCGACGGCTCGCTCGGCACAGGCGCGATGACAATTGGCGCGAGTGAATCCGTAGACAGCAGAGTTTCCGTTGTTTCTTCTTCGAGCAATTCTTTCATATCTTAAGAGCGAGCGAAGCTTTCAGAGTTCGACGGTGAAGACTCGCCAGCGTGCCTTTTTTCAGCGCGACGCGGCGTTCGAAATGGACTGAATAATCGGCAGATAAATTGCGAGCAAAATCGTGATTACGACGCCGCCCATCACAATCAGAATCGCAGGCTCCAGAGTCGTCGTCAACTGTTCGAGCCGCACTTCCGCTTCGGCGTCATAAAAGACCGAAACCTCGTCGAGCATCTCGCGCAAGCTGCCCGAACGCTCGCCGACGCCAATCATGTCGAGCGCCAGCGGCGGCACCCAATGCGCTTCTTCGAGGCTTTCCGTAAACGTGCGGCCTTCGCGAATCATCGGCAGAATGTCGGAGCTTTTGCGGCGCAATTCGCGGTTCGTGATTGATTCAGCCGCGATCTCCCATGATTCGACCAGCGTAATGCCGCCCGCCAGAAGCGTCGCAAGGCTGCGCGTCGCCTGTGCGATGGAGAGTTGCCGCAACAGCTTTCCGACAACAGGGACTTTCAAAAGCGTCGCGTCCACCGTGAGCCTTCCCTGCGGCGTGCGTCCCCAAATACTAAACGCGACAGCGGAGATTATGATGAGCGGTGCCAGCCAAAAGATGTTCGAGGCAATCGTCTCTGAAATGCCGACGACCACCTGCGTGACAAGCGGCAACTCCGTGTTAAAGATCGCGCCGCTGAAGAGTTGCGCCATGCGCGGCACAACATAGACGGTTAGAAACGCGACCATCACGAAAGAGGCCGTGAGCAGCAGCAGCGGATACGCGAGCGCGCCGCGAATCTTCCGGCGCAATTCAACATTGCGCCGCATATAAGAAACATACCGATTCAATACTTCATCGAGCGCGCCCGATCTCTCGCCCGCGAGAATCGAAGCCGTGTAGATGCGCGGAAAGATTGCGCCCTGCGCGGCGAAGGCGGCGGAGAGCGCAAGCCCGCCGCGAATCTTGTCTTCGACATCTCCGAGCACGGCGCGCAGGCGTGTGGAAGCAGCGCGTTTACGCAGCATTGCGACGGACTGCAAAATCGGGATTCCGGCTCGCACAAGAGCAGCGAGTTGCTGATTGAACAGCAGAAAATCTCCGGGCTTAACGCGCGGTTGCGCGCCCTTGCCGCCGCGCCTCGTCAGCGCCGTGACGCCCGAAGTTTTCGGCGGCGTGACGGCAAACACGCGAAAGCCTTCACGCTCGAGTCGCGCGCGCGCTTCATGCACGCCCAGCGCCTCGACCGTGCGCGTGATAACTTCGCCCGCAGGCGTTCCTAAACGACAAATAAATTCTGCCATAAACTTTATGAGCCTAACCGATAAATCGTCCGAATCAAGGCGATCAATCGTTGAATCAATAATATAACACGCTCTCTGCAACGAAAAGTTGCAGGCAGATGAAACTCGTCGTGTGAAATTCTGATGAAATGCCGCCCGTCGCCGCAACGCTTTCTTGCGCTATGCAACTGAACTCCACTACAATGTATCTCAAAGCCGGTCACGTTTGAGCAAACGCAGGTTGCGAACGCCGGTTCGTCTCCCTAATCATCAAGGTCTATATTTGCTTTCCGCAATCGAATTCAAAACGACGTGCCGGGAAGCCCGTTCCGCACGGAGCCGGTGAGTTAATGTGCCATTGCTTTCCGCACATTGGCCGGGCGTGGAACTGAAGGGTTTTACATGAACACACAGCGCCGCCGCAAGCTTCGCCGCGCATTTCAGAGCGCGCTCGTCGTTTCTCTTTTTTTTCTGGCCGCGCTTCATCCGGCGCGTACAGCCTTTGCGCAACAAACTGCCACACCATCACGCGGTTCGCAAAAACCGGATGCAACGCCTGCGCAGACAAAGCCATCCGAAGCATCCCCCGCGCCGTCTGCGACCCCCGCTCCGGCAACCACAAAGACCACCAACGCTCCAACATCGCCGCCGCAAAATCCTGCCTCCAACAACGGCAGGGATGAACAGATTATCGTCAACACTGATTTGGTTTCGCTGACCGTCACCGTCGCAGACGCATACGGGCGCTATGTGACCGGATTGAACAAAAACGCTTTCACAGTGCTTGACGATAAAGTGCCGCAGGAAATCACTTTCTTCAGCGACGATGATTCGCCTGTTTCCGTGGGCGTCGTCTTTGACGTATCGGGTTCGATGGGCGGCGACAAAATTCAGCACGCGCGCGATGCTCTCAAAAAGTTTATCGAAACAAGCGATGAGCGCGACGAATATTTTCTGATCGGCTTTAACACGCGCGCGCAATTGCTGCTCGACCGCACGCGCGACGGCGACGCAGTGCTCAATAAACTTACTTTTGTGCAAACGAAAGGACAGACGGCGCTTTACGATGCCTGTTACCTCGGCGTTGAAAAGGTCGGGCGCGGTGTGCATCAGAAACACGCCGTGCTATTAATCAGCGACGGGCAGGACAACAGCTCCCGTTACACTTTCAATGAACTGCGCCGTCTCTTGAAGGAATCTGACGTAACGATTTATTCGATAGGCATTCTGAGCGGCAACGACGCGGGCAGTTCCTTCGGCGTCGAAGGTCAGGCGATTCTCACGGAATTGTCGGCGGTGTCGGGGGGCAAAGCATTTTTCCCGAATACTTCTGCCGAGATGGACGACGTATTTGCGCGCATCGCCATTGAACTGCGCCATCAATACTCCATCGGCTACAAGCCGTCAAATTTCTTAGGCGACGGCAAGTTTCATCGACTCAAAATCAAAGTCACGCCGCCGCGTGGATTGCCGCGCCTGTTCGTGCGCAGCAAAGACGGCTATTACGCCCTGACCACCCCGCGTTAGCCTGCTCTCCCGTGTTCCACAGCCGGATGCGGCAACGGCCATCGCCTTTGTCGCATCTTTATACTGGCACCACGTTCATCGAAAGAGCGACGTGGTGACGGTATAAACACGGCGATATTGTCGTTTGCCCCAGCAGCACCGAAAGAAACGATGACCGCCGGATCGCATACTACAAAAGTGGTCTGGCTTACAATCTGCGCGCGCCTCGCGATGGCAATGCCTCTTGAGACAATCGAAGGGCACGGCTTTACGGGGCGTTTCGCGCGCAATTAATCTTTTTTAGAACGGTAGGCATCGAACAAATGAGCAAGAGTGTTTCGAGGAAATATTTTATGAAGCAGCGGCATTTATTCCTACACGAAGCAGCCGAAAAAAACGCTTCACGCGCGAGTGCCGGAGTGTGCGCCGCCGCGTTGCTGCTTTTCATCACCGGCGCTGTTATCTTCGGGCTGCCCGCCAAAGGCCGCGCCCAATCTGTTGCGCCGCCAAAGCCATCACAAACAACGCAGGATGGGCGGCCACGCCGCGCTGACCCGACAACACGAACGCAAACCAATCCGCAATCAGGCGCGCCCACGCTTGCGCGCCCCGCTGCGAAGCCCGCCGCTTCCGCCACTCCGCCCGTCCTGCAACCGACGCAGGGACAGGAAATCGGCGACGATGACGAGCCAATCCGAGTGGAAACTAATCTCGTTAATTTGAACGTGCGCGTGATAGACCGCAACAATCGTCCGATCAACAACGCGCAGCAAAGCGATTTTCGCGTCTTCGAGAACGGCGTGCCGCAGCCCGTACAGTTTTTCTCCAAAGAAGAAGTGCCGATCAGCTACGGTCTCGCCATAGACACTTCCTATTCCTTGAAGCCACAAATGCAGGAAGTGATTGACGCGGCGAAGACGATTATTTCAAGCAACAAAACGGGCGACGAGACTTTCGTGGAAACGTTCGTCGATAGCGACAAGATTGAGATTGTCCGCGATTTCACTGCGGACAAAGAGGGTCTTGGAGAATCGCTCGATGATCTCTACGCGCAGAGCGGACAAACGGCTGTTATCGACGGTGTATATCTCGCCGCGCAACACGTCGCCGAATACAAAAAAGGCAACGATTTAAGTGATCGCCGCCGCCGCGCTTTGATTGTCGTGACAGACGGCGAAGACCGCGAAAGTTTCTACAAGCAGGCGCAACTCTTCGACCGCATACGCGAAGATGGAGTGCAGATTTACATTATCGGCTTCGTCAACGACCTTGAAAAGGATAACGGCGGTTTGATTAAAAAGAGTTCGCGTGACCGTGCCGTTAATTTATTGAATCGCATGGCGAGTGAATCCGGTGGCCGCGCTTTTTATCCAACCTCTTTGTCGGAATTGCCCGGCATCGCGCAGGAGATTACGCGCGATCTGCGCACGCAGTACGTGATCGGCTACACCCCTACGAACAAAGCGCGCGACGGTTCATATAGAGCCGTGCGCGTTGCCGTCGGCGACGAAAGGGGACGCGACAAACGCATTGCCTTAACACGCGCCGGTTACTACGCGCCACGTGAGGGCGGCCAGACGAATTCGCCCGCCACGACGCGCACCAACAATCAATCACCCGCCGCGCCGACCACGCGCCGCAGAAATCCGTAAACGCATGTAACGGGCAATCGAAGCGCTGCCTCTAAAACAGAAATGCGGAGTTGTGATTCGAGTTATTCACAACTCCGCATTTCTGTTTTTCAACCACTGTAAACTCAACATCGCGGCGCTGTGCTATTCGCTATCACAGCCGCTGCAAATACATCTCACGCGCATCACGCCTTCACCGTCGTCCATCCTTTTCGTCAACGTCGCTGGCGTGTGTTTCGGAATCCGTTTGCCGTAGCGATTGCAGCTTGGCCGAAATCTGGCTGCTCAACCTCTCGCCTCTGTTTCTAATCGGCGCTTCATCATCGGCATCGAAAATAGCTTCAAACCATGATTGCCTCTCGCTCGTTTCGCGCGCAACAGGCTCCGTGCTTTCCGGCGACGACACGCTGCTGTTGTTGTTTGCTTCCGGGACGCTGGAAGACTGCGAAAGCAATGTTTGAATTTTCTGCTCGTAATTAGCCTTCAATGTCTCCATTTCATCGGCGATATTCAAGGCCGCCAGCACCGCGATGCGCGACATATCATACGTCGTTATATGCGATGCGATTTGCCGCATACGTTCATCAACGAGCTTCGCGACGCGCTCGACGTGCTCGCCGCCGCTTTGCGAACGCAGGCTATACGTTTGATCGAAAATGCTGACGCGAACCGATTCGGCGACGGGCGCGAGTGTGTCTTTATCATTCATAGCCAAACAATATATGAAAGGGCAACGAAAGGAATTCTTCATCACCCATCGCAAGCTGTTTGCGGCAAGTTGATGCAGCGCTCAAGAAAATCTTACGGCGTAAGTGGCGATTCGCGAGTTTTAATTTCGCAGCGAATGAATCGGTGCCGGGATGCGTCCGCCGCGACGTATAAAGTCTGCGCACGAAAATGCGTTGACGTGCATGATGGGCGCGCTTCCCAGCAATCCGCCGAACTCCACCATGTCGCCGACGACGCATCCGGGTACAGGAATAATTCGCACGGCAGTCGTTTTGTTATTCATCACGCCGATTGCCATTTCGTCTGCAATGACGCCCGCGAGAGTTTCGGCGGAAGTCGCGCCCGGAACAGCGACCATATCAATACCAACCGAGCACACGCTCGTCCACGCCTCTAGCTTTTCTAAAGTCAGCGCACCGACGCGCACCGCTTCGATCATTGCGGCGTCTTCCGAGACGGGAATAAACGCGCCGCTCATGCCGCCCACCGCGCTCGAAGCCATCGCGCCGCCTTTCTTCACGGCATCAGTTAAAAGCGCGAGCGCGGCGGTTGTGCCCGGCGCGCCCGCACGCTCAAAGCCCATCGCCTCGATTATCTCCGCCACAGAATCGCCGAGCAGAGGCGTCGGCGCGAGCGATAAATCAATAATACCGAATTGGATGCCGAGACGACGCGCGGCTTCGCGTCCGATCAATTCTCCTGCACGCGCGAGTTTGAACGCAAGTTTTTTAATTAGCTCTGCAACTTCGCCGAGCGGCAGATCACGCGGCGCATGACGCACGGCGTGCGCGACCACTCCGGGGCCGGACACGCCCACGTTAATGACTGCTTCCGGCTCGCCGACTCCGTGAAATGCGCCCGCCATAAACGGATTATCTTCGACGGCATTGGCGAAACACACAAACTTGGCGCACGCAATCGCGCTGCGTTCGCGCGTGCGCGTCGCTGCTTCCTTGAGCAATTCGCCGACGAGCCGCACGGCATCCATATTGATTCCGGCGCGCGTCGTGGCAACATTGACGGACGAGCACAAACGCTCCGTCGAAGCGAGCGCTTCCGGGATTGAATCGAGAAATTTCCTTTCGCCGTTCGTCCAACCCTTATGCACGAGCGCCGAATATCCGCCGACGAAATCCACGCCGACAGTGCGCGCCGCATCGTCAATCGCCCGCGCGAGTTTCACGTAATCCGCGCTGCTGACATTCTGCACTCCTTCGGCAATCGTGGAAACGGGCGTCAGCGAAACGCGTTTGTTGGCGATGCGCAAGCCGATCTCGTCGCCGATCTCGTCTACGGTTTCGACAAGGCGCGCGGCGCGGCAGACAATCTTTTCGTACACGCGCTCCGCCGTTTTCTCAATCGAGTCGCACGCGCAATCGCGCAAAGAGAGGCCGAGCGTGACAGTGCGTATGTCCAGATGCTCCATCTCCGTCATGCGCACCGTCTGCAAAATTTCCGCTTGTGAATATTCCATAAAGAATGGCCGGAGAAAAACTTAATGCAGCAGTTTACTAAACATTAAAAGCGCTACGGTGAGCAGGAAAAAGACTGCCGCGATGAGCACGAAACGCAGTCCCGGATCAATCGCCGCTTCATCGAGCACAGTCGAGGAAGTTTGCTTTAACTTTGCCACACGCGGGCGCAAAGTTTCTTCAATCTGCCCGCGCGCCGCCACAGCCTTCGTCGCTATCACACGCCGCCGATTGCCTGTCGTCGAATCTTCCCTGCGCTCCGCATTACTGTTGCCACGATTGCCGCTCACGTCGTAACTGTCGAGCTTTTTCGTCGCAAATGAATCTGCGGAGGACGGTGGTGGGGCAACTGTTTCGGGAACCGCAGGAGGAATACGTTTCGCCGTTTCAGCGTCCTCCGGCTGCGCGACAACGGAGACTGCTGGCGACTCTTCGTTATTGATTGCAGAGGTGCGTCGTTCCGCTATTTCGCTGTTGCGTTCGGCGGGCGGCGTCTGTGTGGCGGCGCGGTGCTGAAGCGGCGTGCCGCAATGCGGGCAAAACGTCGCGCTCATTCGCACCATCGCGCTGCACGCGGGACACCGCCGTGCTATTTCAGGTTCAGACATAAATGTAAAAGCAGTATTCAGGAGTCAGAAGACAGGAGACAGACTGAATGCGCAAACGAGTGTGGACAGTGAGACCGCTCTTTATTCTGACTCCTGACTTCTGTCTTCTGACTTCTATCATTTTTATATTCGATGCATCGCGTTAAAGAGGTCTTCGCGTTGGGCGTAGATGCGAACGCCGAGACGCTCGCCTTCAAGTCGAAAACGCTCTTTGAGCGCGGCGGCGGATTCCTTCGAGCGCGAGGCATTGGCAATCAAGACCATCGCAAACTTGCCTTGCACAACTGTTTGATTGATGTCCGCAATGGAGCATTCGGATTCGGCGAGAATTTGTGAAACGGCGGCGACGATGCCGGGACGATCCACGCCGAACACGGAGACGACGAGCCTTTGCGCAGAGCCTTCTTCGCGCGCCTCACGCTCACGCGCGTTCGCTCCACCGCCGCGCGCTCCTTCGTTTGCATTCAGGCGATTGCCGTCTGCTTTATCCTTGTTTGCGATGAGCGGTTCGATAGCGCGGTAAACATCCGTCACAAGTTGTTCGACAGCCTGCTCGTCTGCGCCCGCGCCGAGCCGCCCGTAAACGGCGCGCGTAATACTGTAAATCAATTCTTCGTTAGCCATCAGTTCAATTTGGAATTTGCGATTTCAGAGTTGCGATTGAAAAGAAAAACAGTAGCAGCGTGTCGTTGATCTTTAGTCCTTATTCAATCACAAATCGGCAATCGCAAATCTAAAATCGCAAATGCTTATCTGTTCAATTCCCGCGCCGCCTCGCGTGCTTCATCGGAGGTTGTGTCCTGTATATCCATGCGGTCAACGATGGCGACGACAGCCGCTTCGATTGACATTTCCTGATCGCCGATAGCCGTGCGCGCCGCTTTGCCGTAGGCGCACATCACGATTTCGCCCGCGCCCGCGCCAAGGCGATCAGCCACTACGACTATGTTCTTCGTCGGCTCTTTATCGAGATCATACGGATGCACAATCAAAAAACGGACGCCCTCAAGATCAGGCGTCTTCTTCGTAGACCAGACTGTGCCGACGACTTTGCCCAGAAACATAATTGCAGGAGTCAGGAATCAGAAGTCAGACGTCAGGATGAAAACAGAAGAAGAAGAAAGGCACGATATTCTTGAGCGGCCACGCCGCCTTATTCTTATTCTGACTCCTGATTTCTGACTCCCGCTTCTCATCCTTTCGCGAAGATTTCTGCCGTGTCGCCGATGTCGTGCGCCGCCGGAGTAATGATGGTGCGGGCGTTGATGTAAATCTTTTCGCCCTTTTGCAAAGCGCGCCGCACGTCGTCTTCGCACACGAAATCAACTGCGCGGTGTTGGCCGTTACCGTTCGTTGATGCTGCTTTGTTTGTCGAATTGCCGTTGGCAGCAGTCGAAGTTACAGATGTTTGTGTATTTGACGGCGCGACGGGCGCTTGTGTTGATTGCGACGGCGCTGTTGATTCCACGGCGGCGCGTGTACTGGCGCTGTTGCCGTTTGTACCCTTGGCGGCGTCGCCGTTTCCGCTCGTCGCCGTTGGCGCGGCTTCTGCGTGCGGCGCGGCAGAAGCGGCGGCGTACTGGCTGCCAGCCTCTATGTCTACGCCGGGCTGCGCGGGCGCAGGCGAAGAAGTCGCATGAAACGAGATCGGTTCCGGCGCGGATTCACTCGCGCTGTTTCCCGCGCGGCGATTCGCCAGAAAGCGGTCAACGATAGACGCAATCTCTTCACGATTAATCGTGCCCGTCGAACCGGAAGAACGCATTGAAGCATCAGCGCGTGCGCCGCCGACATTAGCAGTCGGGCGGGCGGCAAAGGGCATCGAAGATTGTTGCTGTTCCCTATTCACGGCGGGACGCGCGCTCTTGACCGCGCGCGTTTCAAAGGCGACGCGTTTGATGTCCATCAAGTGAAGCGGCGAAACATTGTCGGACGTGACGTTGCCGCCCCATGAGCCGCAACCCAAAGTCATCGAAGGCGGAAGCGCCGTCGAGAAACCGATTGCGCCGTGCGTCGTCGGCGAATTGACGATCACGCGCGAGGCGGGCATTTCGACGCCGTAAGCTTTCGCAACCTCACGCGATTCCGTATGTATGCCAGCGGTGTGACCCATGCCGCCGTAGCTTAAAATTTCAAAGCAACGCGACGCGCCGCGCTCCAATCCGTCTTCCACATAAAAGGCTAAAATCGGCGACAGCTTTTCCATCGACAACGGATAATCGCGCCCGACGCCGCCGACTTCCACCATCAAACAACGCGTGCCAGCAGGCACATTCAAGCCCGCCATCTTCGCAATCGTCTCGACTGAACGCCCGACGACGCCCGGATTCAAAGAGCGTTGCGGCGTCGCCACGACTTTCGCAAGTTGGTCTGCTTCCGCCGCGCTCAGAAAGTGACCGCCCTGCGCTTCAAACTGTTCGCGCACGGCATCCGCGATTGGAGCATCCACGACTACCGCCTGCTCCGAAGCGCAGATCGTTCCGTTGTCGAAGCATTTGCCCGTCAAAATATTCTGCACGGCGCGCGGCACATTCGCCGTTCGCTCGACGAAGACGGGCACGTTGCCGGGGCCGACGCCGAACGCAGGCTTGCCCGACGAATAAGCCGCGCGCACAAGCCCGATGCCGCCCGTCGCTAAGATTACGGCGGTCTGCTTGTGCTTCATCAAGGCTTCCGTTCCCTCGACTGTCGCCGCCGTCATGCAGCCGATTGCTTCCGCAGGCAAGCCTTCTTTGACAGCCGCTTCGCGCATAATTTTAACGGCTTCGTTGATGCAGCGTGTTGCCGAGGGATGCGGCGAAAGCACAATCGCATTGCGCGACTTGATGCTGATGAGACACTTGAAGATAGCGGTTGAAGTCGGGTTGGTGGAAGGAATGATTCCTGCGATGACACCGCGCGGGCTGGCAATCTCGATTACGTCCTTCGATTCGTTGACGACGCCGACCGTGCGTAGATTGCGAAAGTAATTCCACACGTCTTCGGACGCGAAACGGTTTTTCTCCGTCTTGTCGGCAGCCACGCCGTAGCCTGTTTCCTCTACGGCCATCTGGCCTAGACGCGCTGCCGCACCGAGCGCAGCGCGCGCCATCGCCTCGCAAATGCGGTCAATCTTCGCTTGATCGAAACCCGCCAGCGTCACTTGCGCGCGGTGCGCCGCTTCCACCAGATCGCGCGCCTGCTGCACCGCCACAAGGTCTTTATCAACCGCCGCCATACAACACCTCCGAAAAACAGGAGTCAGAAATCAGGAGTCAGAAGTCAGAATTGAAGAAGCGTCGGCAATGATGTTCACACCGAATGCGCGCGCTTCCCGCCTTCATTCTGTCTACTGACTTCTGACTCCTGAATACTGCTCTTTACTTCGCCCGTTCTTTATTGTTCTCGCGCGTGGCTTGCGGGAGGGCGCGTCCCTGTTCGCCTTCACTGAGTTGTCCGGCCTGACCGCCGCTGCCACCGGCCTGTAACGCGCGCTCGTCAGGGCTGTAACCCGTGCGCCCGCTTTTCGGCAGCACGCGTTCGACTTCCGTGTGCGGGCGCGGAATCACGTGCACGCTGATGAGTTCGCCGACCCGACGCGCGGCGGCAGCGCCCGCATCCGTCGCCGCTTTGACTGCGCCGACATCGCCGCGCACAAAAATCGTCACATAGCCCGCGCCGATATATTCCTTGCCGATGAGCGTGACATTGGCGGCCTTGACCATTGCGTCTGCGGCCTCGACCGCGCCGACAAAACCTTTGGTCTCGATCATTCCGAGTGCTTCGAGAGACATCTTTTGATAGTCCTTTTTTCTCTTGTAGAAATTAAAAACAGATGGCTTGATTTAACGAACGCCCAAACGTATCACCGCCCGCCGCAAGAATCAAGCAGCATCGCCAAAGCTAAAAAAGCGGCAACTTGTTTGGCGATTCCTGCGCTGCTTGTTCGAGCAACGCATCAAGGCGTCCGGCTTCGACATCCTGCTTGAGCCGCTCGTCCCAGACACGCGCCTGAAACTCCTCAAACCATTCGGCTAACTCCGCTAGTTGTAAAGGCGGCAATCGAGTAATAGCAGATTCGATTTCTTTAACATTCATAGGACACATGTCATCAGCTACCTAAGGTTTTGTTAGATAGCGTGCTAATCGTCCAACTTAAAATGATGCGATAACCTTTCAATGGTAAAGCTGTTCGTTAGACGACACGCTGTATTCTGATTAGCAAACAATCCCTTTTCCCAATGTGCTTCAGTTCTAGGCGCTGCTTTAATCCATTCGACACGGACAAGATATTCACATAAATCTGAGTCGGCAGCATTTTCGCCCATCTTCGGAGCGGCGAGCGGCGCATTCAAGATTGGCATTTCCTGACCATCTATTATTACTTTGAAATCTTTTACAGGTACAGCAGGTTCTTTCACTATGCCGACACCGACATATCCGGTTTTGGGAATATGGACGAATACACGCGAATCAGGGGACAGTAACTTCAGCGTCTGGCTATACCATTTATCTCCGCCACCCGACACGAAACAATATTTTCGGCAATCATCCCAGTTCCTATGTTCACCTTCACCGAGGCTGACATAGAAATCTCGCCCGTTCCAAGGCTCACTTCCCTTTTTAATATTGGACTTGCTAACTTTTCGCTCAACTTCTTCCGGGTCGATCAGCCATGTGCGGGCTAAATAATCGCGACCATCATCGCGGAAGAAGCGAAAGAAGACTGCGTTAATCGGCACGCCGTAATTATCCGAAAGATAGTTAAGGATTCGCTCTGTGCTCGCATCAAGCTCTGACGCTACTACAATCAACTCATGCTTTTGGTTTATCTGTTCCGGCAAGCTCATACCGAAAGCATCATCGAAACCTTCTTCCAGTTTCTTACCTTGATTTTTGTCGGAATAAATAGCAGCGATTTCTTCGTATGATAGCGACTGTGTCCAAGAAGCATAATCAAGGAGCTGCGCCACAACTTCACGAGCCGTGCGATTCTTCTTAAGTTCAATAATGGACAAATTGCCTGACGCATCCATCGCCAACATATCTATAAATTTGCCGTAAGCGGTGGAGACTTGACGCCCAATCAACATCAACTGTTGAGAAAGAATAGACAAATCCTTTACCAGCGCGTCCTCAAGCATTAACTCAGAATCAATGGCTGACATTGTAACCTTTTCAGGTTTCGTACCTAGCCGCCATATACCAACTTCAATAGCCATATACCCTCTCCAGAAAACAGTTCAATTAGGACACACCAAGCATACAATGTTTTGTTAGAATGAGAAGCTATCTAATCACTTACTAACGTGAACGTGCGGCGATTTGTAATATACGGTCATTGTAAATCACGAGTCCTCGCACGACTAATCGGCGCTGCATAAATCACATGGCATCGTTTGATACGCATTCATTTCCCGGACAAAAGTTTGACAATGTTTATTAGCGCACGTTATAGTTCGCGCCAAAGGCACTTTGCTTGCACGCGTGCGGCGGCAGTAAAATAAAACAAGCATCGAGCAATATGCAGCAATCTTGTCGGCGTGTTTTGCGCGAGGCAAGTGCGATTCAAACGTAAGCTTTCTTCAGACGGCTTTTTGCGAAAGGACGGCGCAGCAGCTTTTGGCAATGGCAACATCTTTCGGCGAACAATTGCGGGCGGCGCGCGAGGCACGCAATATCACTCTGCGCGACGTGTCCGAGCAGACGCGTATCTCCATGCGCTACCTCGAAGCCATCGAAACGGATGATTACTCGCGATTGCCCGGCGGCATCTTCAACAAAAGCTTTATTAAATCCTACGCCCGTCACATCGGCTTCAACGAAAACGAAGCGCTCGAAGGCTACGCGCGTGCCGCACGCGAGCAAGGCGAATCGCCCGACGAAGTTACTTCGACGCCTTACCAGCCGCGCGTCTATACGGACGATTCCACGCGCTCGCCGATTGTCACAGCCCTTTTGACGGTGATTATTCTCGCCGTCCTTTCGCTCGGCGTTTATGCAGGACTTCATTGGTACTTGCGCCAGCGAAACAACAACGAACGCGCGGACAACAACGCCGCTGCCGCTCTCCAATCAAACACGCAAAACGCTGCGCCCAATCAATCAAACAACAATCTGAACGCACAAAACGCGGCGGGCTTATCGTCTTCGACTGCTGCGACGGCAAACGCTAACTTCGACGTTCTAATCAAAGCGCGCGGCACAAAGGTTTGGATCAGAGCCAAAACGGATGACGGCGATGCGACGGAAGCCACCTTGCTGCCGAACGAAACAAAAGCGTTCAAGCCGCAACAGGCCTTGAAACTCAACTATGCGAAGGTCAACGCTTCGGCGCTCGATGTGACGATCAACGGACGCCCTGCGAAAGTGCCGCAGGATTCCAAAGGCATACTCGCCGAGATGCTTATCACCAAAGAAAATTATCAACAGCAATTGCAGTAATTCACGTTCGGAAATATGCGTCCTTTGCGCGCCAGACAATTTCAAACAAGTTCAAACGCAACGCGCACGAAGACACCAACTGCGCCACCTTAGCATGAGTGGCAGAGACACGCGCCCGCAGCAAGTTTCGCGGGCATTTTCGTTTTCACATGACGCACATTTACAACACGGATTACAATTCACACGTGCCACGCGCATGTTTCTTTTACAATCAACGATCCCGCTTCAAGGCATTAAGGAATAAAGCATTATGATTAACACAGATTTAATAGAAGGACTGACCTTCGACGACGTGCTCTTGCTGCCCGCACACTCCGACGTGCTGCCCAACGAAACAGACACCGCAACCAATTTCACGCGCGGCATAAGCTTGCAGATTCCGCTCTGCTCTTCCGCGATGGACACCGTCACGGAAGCAGGCCTCGCCATTGCCATCGCGCAGCAGGGCGGCATCGGCGTCATACACAAAAATCTTTCCATCGAGCGTCAGGCGGAGGAAGTCGATAAAGTCAAACGCTCGGAATCCGGCATGATCGTCGATCCTGTCACGATTCGCCCGGATCGTCCCGTCCGCGAAGCTCTAGGCGTGATGGAGCGCTACCACATCAGCGGCGTACCCGTCGTAGACGAAGACGGACATCTCGTCGGCATCATCACCAACCGCGATCTGCGTTTTGAAACACGCTTCGACATTCCCGTATCTGACGTGATGACAAAGCAACCGCTCGTCACAGTGCCCGTCGGGACAACGCTCGAACAAGCGAAGGCCGTGCTGCAAAAGCACCGCATCGAAAAACTGCTTGTCATAGACGAAGACAAACACCTCAAAGGCTTAATCACCGTCAAGGACATACAGAAAGCGATCAAGTATCCTTCGGCAGCGAAAGATGATCTTGGCCGCCTGCGCTGCGCCGCCGCCATCGGCGCAACCGGCGACTACCGCGAACGCGCCGACGAACTCGTGCGTATGCGCACCGATTGTCTCGTCATAGACACGGCGCACGGCCACTCTTCGCGCGTCATCGAAGCCGTCAAGGAAATCAAACGCCGCCACACGGACACAGAGCTTATCGCCGGAAACGTCGCAACCTTTGAAGCAACGCGCGCATTGATAGACGCGGGAGTGGATGCCGTCAAAGTCGGAATCGGCCCGGGAAGTATTTGTTTTGATGAAAACGCTTTAATCTTGATGGGCGACAGCAGCGTGAAAAGAATCCTCGACGTGAAAGTCGGTGAACAGGTTGTGACACATCGCGGGCGCGCACGCGCCGTGACAAAAACTTATCGCCGCTCGTACAAAGGAGCGTTGGTGTCGCTCAACGTCGGTGGCTGTCCAGACAAGCTACGCATGACGCCGAACCATGAAGTTTTGGCAATCACTTTTGACGCACCGGCTTCGTTGCGCGCAAAGAGCGGCGCGAAATATTTCTGGTCGAAACCTAACTACAATACTGGATTGCGTTGGGTGCGCGCCGATCAACTCAAGCCGCAAGACGTGCTTGCGATTCCAAAGCAAGAATATGAGATTGAATCGCGTGTCTTCGATTTGAGACAAGTTGTGCCGCATTACTACGCGGACGGGAGCGCTGTATGGGCAACGAAGCCGAGCCGGAATTCCAATCAAGAAACGTATTACAATCTCGCCACGCGCTTCGGCACCACGACGCGCGTTATCGGAACGATTGTTACCGAACAAAGGCGCGTCGTTGATATGCTCGGATCGCGCGTCAACGCTTACCTAGAGGACACCGCCTACACACGTTTTACGCAGCCCGTCAAAACGCATCGCTTCATCGCGCTTGATGAACGCTTGATGCGTCTTCTCGGTTATTACATTGCCGATGGCTACGCGGCTGGCAATGAAAATAACCGGCAGGTGCGATTTGCTTTTGGCACGCATGAGCGCCGCTACGCCGAAGATGTACGAGAACTGGTCGGCGACATCTTCGGCTATCACGGAGTGACGATGCGTGAAACTCCACGCCACGCCCTCGAAGTGTTCGTACACAATTTCGCTATCGCGCGTTTCTTTGAATCGCTTGTGCCGCGCGGCGCGCTTCATAAAAGGCTTCCCGGATACGTGCTCAATCAATCGAAGGACGGTTTGCGGCAATTGCTGATCGGCGCATTGCGCGGCGACGGTTGTTTGAAAGATGCGCGCCGCATTGCCTATAAAACCGTTTCGCCGCATCTCGCGCATCAACTCGCCGAGGTCTTTGTGCGACTCGGGTACATGCCTTCCATCCAAACCTATCAAAATGCGCGTGAAGAGTGGGCGACGAGCTATCACGTTCGCATCGGCGGCGCTCAGTGCGCGCGTTTTGCCGCAGAGTTTCCCGAACTCGAACTCGAGTTTCCGGCTGACCTTAAAATCAAGCAAGACTTTTTCGCAGACGAGCAATACATCTACGCCTCCGTGCTCTCGGCGGAAGTGGAGCACGAGCAGGAGCTGGAAGTCTTTAATCTCGAAGTCGAAGAAGACCATACCTACATCGCCAACCGCGTGGCAGTTCATAACTGCACGACGCGCGTTGTGACAGGCGCGGGCGTGCCGCAGATAACTGCGATCAGCGAGTGCGTCAAGGCGGCGCGCGGAAGCGGTGTGCCGATTATCGCCGACGGCGGCGTTAAGTTTTCCGGCGACGTGGCGAAGGCGATTGCGGCGGGCGCGGATGTCGTGATGATCGGATCACTATTCGCGGGCACAGAGGAAGCTCCCGGCGAAGTGATTCTCTTTCAGGGACGATCCTTCAAAACTTATCGTGGCATGGGTTCCATCGGCGCAATGCGTGAAGGCTCGCGGGATCGTTACAGTCAGGAAGACACGGAACTTGAATCCAAACTCGTGCCCGAAGGCATCGAAGGCCGCGTGCCCTACAAAGGAACGCTCGCCGATATGGTCACGCAACTCATCGGCGGATTGCGCGCAGGCATGGGCTACACGGGCTGCCGCAACATCCAAGAGTTTCAAGAGAAAACACGCTTCGTCCGCATCAGCGCCGCAGGGCTTCGCGAATCACACGTCCACGATGTCATCATCACGAAGGAAGCGCCGAACTACCGGCTGGAATAAGCGAGTTGTTTTGCGCGTCTGATTGCGCTGGCGACTAGGGTTTCCAAATAGCAAGAGGCAGAGGCGGATGGTTGCTCGACAAGGTCAGTCCGATTAACTCAAAGTGCTTTTTGTTTCCGGTTGCCACACCATGTCCATGCGATAAAGCTGTCGCAGCGATAAGAACGTCTTTCCAGTGTTTCTTGAAAAGTTCGTCTGAATTGGCGCAGACGTAAGCAGCGATTTCCGCCGCCGTCTGGTCAAATGGCAGCACACCGCAAACTCGACTTAAATCACCAACCCTATTGCGGTAATACTCAGCGCGCTCCGCAGAAAGTCCATGCTTAGCGACGACGTTATCAATTCCAAAAATAGCTTCAAAATATGTCATTGACGTTAGCGCGGGAAGACGCTTGAGTTTTGTCTGGTAAGCACTGATTGCGGCTAAGGCATAGGGCTGCTGATTTCGCCAATGTGTAAGTACATCACTGTCAAGGACGAGCGATGTTTCTGGAAGCGCCGGGACAAACGCCATATAAGGACTCTTTGGTATGTGCTTATTTTGACAAAAAGACGTTTACGTCCAATTCAGGGCGCGTCGTTACGGCGACTCTTTCTTCACCGGACAAACCGGCCAAAGTTGCGGCGGCGAGCGAGTGATAACGCTCGGCGAGGCGCGTATCGAGATCGGATTCCAAATCAATCAACGCCTGAAGTCTCGCGCTCCATGGGTTGTGCGGTAAGAGCGGTGCTGTCGGCAGATCGTATCTAGCCCGGCCATCGAGAGATCGGATTGTCACTTCAACGCTGTGGCCGTCTCCGCTTGCCAGTTCTTTTTGGACTTGATCGAAATTTTCGATAACAGCGTTTTCAATGATCCGAGTGCTTTCGTTACCAAGCAAAATTTTCTTACCTAAAAGAGTTTTGTGAAGTGGTTCGGGGCCGACGGCAATAAACGATTTGCGGCTAAGATTAGTGATTTGTTCTAAATAGTTTTCCGTCGCAGGGATAGAAGGATACGTCATAGCTGTGAAGGGAAAAACGAATGAACGCTCAACAATGGCGTAATAAATGAAAGCAAGATTTTCCACTTCAGTCCCTGAAACTTCCGGTGGCAATTTGAAGATGTAACCCGTAGCTCGCTCTACTACCATAAAGCGGTAAGATAGCTGCCGACGTTGTAGCAGCAAGCTTACTTCCGGCAGCGAAGATTGAAACTTCAAACTTAAATCCAAATCAACTTCAGGGATGCGTAGGCGTACATTATCCGCAAGGCTGATTATCGCGAGAATCGTAGAAGCAATGAAATCAGGCTGCGCGCTTTCCGTCTGAAATTTCACGCGCACGGAAACTTCTTCTACTTGAAACCTATCTTGTTCAGATGATTTTCCGATTAAATTTACAATGACGCTTACATCCTCATAAACGGAAGCTTCGACAACGTAGCCGTTAAAAGTATCGGCGAATGTAATACTTGAAACAGGAGATGAAAAATCGAAATGGAAATCAGTAACCGAGATTTCTAATACAGAACGGCTATTGTCTAGAGGAATGCTATAGGTTTTTGCCGGGGGAGGTTGCATCATCGGCGTCGTTAGAACATAGTCGCCGCGCTCGTCCATTAAGATTGCGTGCAGCGGAGATTGCCTCATCGTTTCAGGAAGAACGACAGCAGGAGATAATTGAAGATAATTGGAGGCAACAACGGCGTTCATAATTGACAGTTTCCAGATTGTATATTTATTTCATCGGGCTTGGCTAAAGCTCGCACTAATTTTATGCTTTCAGAGTTTATGAAGCAACGTTACGATCAAGAAATAGAAAAGTCACAAGTTTCAAGAAAACACGCGCTTCATGAGTGCTAGTGCTGCGGGTTTGCGCGAATCGCCCGTTCACTCAAAGTAAGCGCCGGGATATTAGAAGATTAGATCGCTTGCCTTGTGATACAAAAAGCAAAGCGGCTTTACGACAAATGTCATAAAAAGACGACACTCTCGTTTCAAACTATCCGGCTTCTCTTCACTGTTCTTCACCGTGCGACGCCATAAGTCTGTGTTTATTTGCGCGGCACTCCGCTTGCTCCATTCGCCGCGATGACAACGAACCAACGCGACGGCGCGCTTCTTATTGCAAATCCACTCGCAGGGCGCGGCAGCAGCGCGCACCGCCGCCTTGAAGTCGAACGCTTCTGCGAAATTTTGAAGCAGTATGGCGTTCCTGTTGAGGTAGCTGCAACGACAGCGCCGGGCGACGCAACGCGGATTGCCGCACGCGCCGTGCGGGAAGGCTGGCGCGAAGTTATCGTATCGGGCGGCGACGGCACGATCAACGAAGCGTTGCAGAGTTTGGCGGGAAAAAATGTGCGGCTCGCGGTGTGGCCGCGCGGCACGGCGAATGTTCTCGCGCGCGAACTCAATTTGCCGTTTAAGGCGGAGCGCGTCGCGCAAATGATCGTGCGCGGAAAAACACGGCGTATTTCAATCGGTTGCGCGACAAATGAAGCGCGCAACGAGCATCGCTACTTTTTTCTGATGGCGGGTGTCGGGCTAGACGCTTCGGTGGTGCGCGGCACAAATAGTAATCTCAAGCGGCGCGTCGGCGAAGCGGCTTTCTGGTATTCAGGGCTGCAACACCTCGCGCGCTGGCAACCCGTTTCATTCGATGTTGAAGTTGAAGGCGAAACTTATCCGGCGACGTTCGCGGCCATCGGTAAGGCGGCGCACTACGGCGGCAATCTGGCGATCACGCCGGGCGCTCGGTTAGATGATGAACAATTTGAAATTTGCGTAATTGATTCAACCAGCAAGCTGCGTTATTTGCATTTACTGTCGCGCGCAATGCGCAGCACAGGCGTCGTCGAACATTTGCCGCACACACGCCTTTTCAAAGCGTCGCGCGTGCGCGTCACAGGCGAATCACTCGTTCAAGCCGACGGCGAATTGATCGGCAAGCTTCCGATGAGTTTTGAAGTAACTTCAAAGCGCATCGAAATCATCGTGCCTTGATGAAAGCCTTTGCGAATTTTGAGCTACGGGCGTTTGCCGTCGAGCCACGCGGCGCGTAGAGCGCGTGACTGCGGCGAAGCATCCGTTCTTTCTTCGATCCGATATATGTAAACGTCCGGCGCTTTGAGCGTTATGGATAATTGAAGCGTGCGGCGATCACGCTGCACTGCGAGGGGCACGCGCGCGCCCTGCTTGAACCGATTGAGCACGGTCATCCAAGTCGTTCGTGTGACCTTCTCGCCGCCGATGGAAAGAATCACATCATTGCGTTCAAGGCCAGCGTCTTCGGCGCTTGAATTATTGCTCACGTTTCCGATCTTCGCCTTTTGTCGTTCCTCGCGGTCAAGCGTTATTCCTGCCGTGTAAGCTTCGCGCGCCGGTTCACGCACAAGCTTTAAGCCGACATGCGCGAAGGCTTCATCATAGGGCGGAGTTTCCACGCCGAACGCATAGCGCGTGAAGAAATCTTTGAGGTCAAAGCCTGCGACTTCCGAGGCGACGCGCGCGAAATCTTCGTTTGTGTAGCCGCGCCCGCGCAGATAATACGTCGCCTGCGGACTCTTCAGATAAAACTCTTCGTACATGCGCCGCATCACGTCGTCGAGCGAGACGCGCCCATTTGTTTTGCCGCGAATCAAAAGATCGAGCGCGAGGCCGATTAGCTCGCCCTTCGGATAATAACTAATCGAGGTGTTGGCTAAATTGGTTTGCTGAATGCTCGTTCCGCGATCCAGAAACGGCGCGGAGAGGGACGATTCGACGGCGCTCATCAAACGGCTGCCCTGTGAATTTTCAACCGCGCTGATTGTCCCGCTCTCGCGCTGCAAAAATTGCGTATCGGTCAAAAGCTTCGCGCGCCGTAGCATCAAGTGTCCGTAATAATTCGTGAAGCCTTCGGCAATCCAAAGCCCGCGCGTATTGGCCGGGCGCGTGAAATCCCACGGGCCTAGTTCAATCGGCCTTAAACGCTTGACGTTCCACACGTGAAAGAATTCGTGCGCGACGGCATCGAGCGTGTCATTCAACGCGCCCGGATCGGCGAGCGCGCCCGGCTCGATGATGTTCGTTGACGTTAAATGCTCCATGCCGTCGCTCGAACGATCATCGGCGGCGAAGTGTATAAGGAACGTGTAGGAATTGAATTCGGGCGTGCCCCATAGGGATGTTTCAGCGCGCACGATTTTTTCTATATCGCGCACGAGTTGCGGGCGCTTGCCGCCTTCGTTGCCGAACGAATGCACAACGACATGATACGTCTTGCCGTCAACAGTGAAATCATCCTGCGTCAAATCCGGCGCAAGCTCGGTCGAGTTGTCAATTAAAATATCGTAGTTCGGCAGCTGCCACTCGACGCCATCGAAACCTTCAGCCAAACTCATTCTTCCATTGACGACGCGCCAGTTAGCGGGCGCTTCGATGCGCAAAGCGACAGGGTCTTGCTTGTGGCCGACGACGTACATAAAAATCTCGCCGCCGTTATAATTGGCGTGCCGTGCATCTAATTGCGCGAACGTTCCCGAAAGATCGTCGCCGAAAACTTTGTAGCTAAGAGTGCAACCGGCTCCGCGAGTCGTGACGCGCCATGTTTGATCGTCGAGTCTCGTGACCGGCAGCGGCTTTACTTCACAGTTTTGATCGAACGAACGACAGCGGCTCTGAGCGCGCACCTCCTGCACGTTCTTCGCAAAATCGAAGACCGCGTAACGTCCCGGCGACCATCTTGGCATTTGAAAATCCACATAATCGGTCAGCGTCGGCAGATCGGGTTCGACGGTCACTTGAAAAAGGTGCGAAGCGGGGCGCGGCATCGCCAACTTATAGTTGATATAGAGTGGCGGAGGCGTCGGCTGTGGGGCGGCGGCGGTTGACGATGACCAGATGGCAACCAGAGCAAAGAAAAGAGCGGCGCGCAATGAGAGGAAACGAAAACGAGCGGGCATTATAAACTCCGGCAATCGGGTTGCAGAATAAATGGTTATTAAAGCTGGAACGGGAGACGCGTGATTATCCGTGCTTTCAGTTGCGGCTGTCAAAGCGAATGCGCGCGAAACCTTGACGCTACGCAAACTCGTCGGCTAGCTTTTATTCTGCCGTTATCAAATTTGTCATCAGCAATTTCAACTTTCAAATGAGCATAACCGAACGACTCTATTATGAAGATTCGCACCTGACGGAATTTGCCGCGCGCGTTGCCGACATCACCCAAACTGCCGACGGGCGCACGGCGATTGTGCTTGACCGCACGGCCTTTTATCCGGCGGGCGGCGGGCAGCCGAGCGACACGGGAACGCTCGACGCGATGCGCGTTGTCGAATGTATCGACGTGGAAGATGTTGGAGTGTTGCATGTCGTCGAAGGCCACACGCCGGGAGCGGGCGCAAGCGTGACGGGGCGCGTGGATTGGCCGCGCCGCTTCGATCATCTACAACAGCACACCGCGCAACACATTCTTTCGCAGGCGCTCATCAAACTTTTCGACGCCGAGACGCGCGGCTTTCGCATGATGGAACAGTCTTCGGAAATAGATGTCGCGCTTCGTGATCCGACGAACGAGCGCATTATGGAAGCCGTCGAATTCGCCAATCAAATTGTCTGGTCGAATCTCACAGTGCATGTACATAACAACGTCACGCGTGAAGCGGCGGCGCTGATGAATCTGCGAAAGACGAGCGCGCGTGATGGACTCTTGCGCATCATCGAAATCGAAGGCTTCGATAAAAATGCGTGCGGCGGCACACATGCGCGGGCGACAGGTGAAGTCGGCATAATTTGCGTGCGCGCGTGGGAGCGCGCGAAAGGCATGACGCGTCTCGAATTCGTCGCAGGCGGGCGGGCGCTCCACGATTACAATGAAGTGAACGCGGCAGCGCGCAAGCTGGCCGCGCAGTTCAGCGTCGGGCGCGATGAAGCTGCGGCAGCCGTCGCGCGTTTGAGCGAAGATCATAAAACGCTCGCGCGCCGCGTCGCAGAGTTGGAAACTTTGGAAGCGCGCGCCATGGCAGATGGCTTTCGCGCAAGCGCTGTGCGTCTGGAAGACGGCGTGCAGATTATCGCGCGCGTCGTCGAAGTACACGGGGTCGAGCAATTGAAACGCCTTGCGCACGCGCTTGCCGCAGATGAGCGAACAATCGTGTTGCTCGGCGCAATTGAGAATGACACGGCGCGGCTCGTCTTCGCGCGTTCAAGCGACGCGGACGCAGACATGAACGCACTCATGCGCGAAGCCTGCGCGAGCATCGAAGGACGCGGCGGCGGGCAGGCGGATTTCGCGCAGGGCGGCGGCAAGCGCACCGATAAACTTGCGTTGACGCTCGACGGCCTCGCGCGCGGCCTCTCTGGAAATCAAGCGGCGCAACAAAGCTGATCGCAGCAGCCGCCCGTCTTATTTCTTCTCTCACACAAATTTTCCACGCGCACGAATTACGAAGATGTTACGTTCCTTCCGGCGAAGGCGAGCGGCTGCGTTTTCAGGTGTACTGTTTTTTTCATACGTGTATTGCTTTTGGGTAGCGCCCCGCTTTTCCGCCCGGAGTTTCTTAACAAACACACACGGCATGGCAATTGATATTGTCGCGCTTCGTCGGGTGAACAACCAAGGGTGAGCGAAGCGGTTTGATTATCGACGCGTTCATCATTATCAATATCAATAAATTCATGGGAGAATTCCGAGATGAAAAATCAGGATGAAAAATACACGGCAGATCGTTCGCGAATGGTTGAAGACAAAGAGGCCGTGCTTCCGGTGATCGAAGAAGAACTTCAGGTCGGCAAGCGCGAAGTGGAAACAGGCGGCGTTCGCGTGACCAACCGCGTCACGGAAACGCCTGTCGCGGAACAGGTCAGCTTGCGCGAAGAGCATGTTAATGTCGAGCGCCGTCCAGTGAATCGTCCGGTGAGCGATGCCGATGCCGTCGCCTTCCGCGAAGGAACCATCGAAGTTAGCGAAAAGGCCGAGCAAGCGGTTGTCGGCAAACAAGCACGCGTCGTGGAAGAAGTCGTGATCGACAAACAGGCAACCGAGCGAACGCAGACTGTGCGCGACACAGTGAAACGCACCGACGTTGAAGTGGAAGATTTAACAAGACAAGACGTTACGCGCAACAAGCGTTAAGCTCAATTCAGAATCGCCCTCGTAAGATCGAAGCGACGAAGGTCAAACTCAGGCCTCTTTTGCGAGACACCACACCGGCTGTGCCCGTTGGAACTTGCAGAAGAGGCTTGATTGTTTGGTGCTAAGCTAGTGCTCTGTAATTTAAGATTTTATGAATTGCCTCCAGCTTTAGCTGGAGGATACAAATCAACAAAGAGTGTGGCTTTAGCCAAAGCGGTTCGGCTAAAGCCGATAAATCTGTGCTACTACTATCCACTAGCTGAAGCTAGTGGCAACTGATTAAATCCAATAACTTTTCTTACACAGCACTAATGCTCACACGCAATTTTGGGCGGCGATAACGTCAATACAGTTTTTAGTTTTTTAGTTATTATTGCGAATGGAATTCTGAAGCAAAGGAGAAAAACCATTATGAGTCAATCTAAATCGGCGCTGGTGGTGGATCAGAACGGTGTGCGCGGAACAATCGAAGTCGCGGCGCAACCAATCGTTAATGAAAACTCTAAGGTCAGCGTGCTGCTCGATAACGGCCAGCGAATCAATCTGGCGGCGGGGGCGCTAGTGGATCGTGAAGACGGCACCTTTTTTGTGCCTTATAGTTTTGCGCAACAGAGCGCTGTGCAGAGCGGACGCGATGACGGGCAAATCGTTCTTCCGGTAATCGAAGAAACGCTCAATGTGCAAAAGCGCGAGGTCGAAACCGGAAGAGTTCGCATCACGAAAAGAGTGCATCAGCGCGAGGAAGTCGTCGATGAGCCTTTGATGGAAGAAGAAGTCTCCGTGACGCGCGTTGACATTAACCGCATCGTCGAAGGCGCGGTTCCGGTTCGACACGAAGGCGATACGATGATTATTCCACTTCTCGAAGAAGTGCTGGTGACAGAGAAACGCTTGATGCTGAAAGCAGAATTGCACGTCACGAAACGCCAACTCGAAACGCACAAGCCGCAAACCGTTACCTTGCGCAGCGAAGAAGCAATCGTCGAGCGCATTGCTCCAACAGAGCAGCAGTCATAAAGCAGCGTTGCTTAAACCGAGCACGCCGCAGGATGAACTTGACACCGCTAAAAAGCGCCCATAATATGTCTTCAAGGTGTGGGGCAGTAGCTCAGTTTGGCAGAGCGCCGCGTTCGCAATGCGGAGGTCAGGAGTTCGACCCTCCTCTGCTCCACCAATAAGATCAACGACTTACGGCTACCTTCACGGGTAGCCGTAAGTCGTTTGTGGGAAACTTGCGGGAATCCTTTTGTCGGTAATCGACGAGCGTTGCCACCGCTTCGCGCTTGCCGCAGTCAGTCGCGTGCATATAGCGCATCGTGGTTTCGATGGATTTGTGCCCCATCAATTCTTTAATGCGAACGACATCCACGTTCTGCTCGGCTAAGCGCGTGCCGAACGTATGACGCAAGTCGTGGAACGTGAAATCCTTCAACTCAGATTTCCTGCAAGCGTAAGCGAAAGCCTCTTTGATGTCGGTGTTAGGGCTTATCAGTCTTCGGATTGATGAAGACGTATTCGCCGTCATGCTGCTGGCACTGAGACCACAACATTTGTTTGACGACTGACTCCATCGGAATCGTGCGACCGACAATCACATGACCGCGTCGGCTTTTCGTCTTCCGCAGTTGGATCGCGCTAAAGTTGAAGTCCAACTCATCCTTGCGTAAGTTCAACAATTCCCCTTTACGCAAGCCTGTATAGATGTCCACCGTGACCATCGGATAAAGGTGTTCACGCTCATCGAAGAGAACCGCCAGCAAACGCTCCTCTTCTTCGGGTGAGAGGTAACGAATGCGGTTATTGCTCACGTAGAGCCGCTCGACTTCGCTGCACGAGTTGGAAGCCGCTGCACCTTCACGCATCGCTAACGTGAAAATCTTGGATAGCACCGCCAGTTCACGATTCACGGTTGCGGGCTGCCGCTCGTTACCGTACTTCGCGCGCTCCTTAGCGCGTGCATCCTTGAATCTCTCGATCAGTTTCGGCGTGATCTGGTTGAAGTTTTTGCTTCGAAAACGCTCGCACAGCATCGTCGTGATGAGTTGGTCGTCGTACCGCGACCGTTTGTTGAGTTTTGACCAAGAGAGGTAAGCCTCGTTGACAAATTGCTCGAAACTTTCATCCACTGTCGGCTTACCGTAGCGTCCGTCAAATACTTCCCGCCTCTTCTGAACTTCTGACTGCTGTTCGTAGCTTAAACATGCGCTCGACAACTCATCGTTCATACCAACTTCTCCCCGCAATCTTCGACTTTGCGGAAGATGAAGCTTCAAGTTATATGCCACAATTGATGGCAGTCCCGTTGGACACCCATGAATTTATTTAAGTTCTTCTCTTTGAAACGATTAGCAAATATCTGGTGCGCTCGCGTGCAATTCAACGGAGTCATTTGAAGTTGTAAAAACAATTTACAATTGTAAAGCAGCTTGCCATTCGCGCGTTGACAGTTTACAGAGTAGCAAGCGAATAGATATTCAATATGCCGCATTTCGGAAGTTACGGAGACGGCACACTTTTCGGGACGAAACGTAAGGGAAGGAATTACTACTGATGCGGATTCTTGCCATCTCAGGAAGTCTTCGAGGCGACTCTTCTAACACAACTCTGCTGCGAGCCGCGAGCCAGCTAGCACCGGAGAATGTTGAAGTTAGGCTTTACGACAAACTTGCCGGGTTACCATACTTCAACCCCGACTTAGACACTGAAGACGGAGATCCATTGTCTTCAGTTGCAGACTTTCGCCATCAGTTACAAGCCGCCGACGGCATTCTTATTTCCACGCCTGAATACGCGCACGGCGTACCGGGCGTGCTTAAGAATGCGCTCGACTGGATCGTCTCAAGCGGCGAGTTTATGAGTAAGCCCGTCGCACTTCTCAATGCTTCTTCACACGCGACATACGCAATGAGTTCTCTAACGGAGACGCTCTCGGTGATGATGGCGAACATGATTACGGAGGCGTCGGTCACCGTGCCGGTTCAGGGCAAGAAACTCGACGAGGCTGGCATGATCGCCAACCCGGAGGTGTCCAGCATTTTACGTTCAGCCATTGTTGCCTTCGCGCGTTCAATAGAGGACAGCCAAATTGAAAACGGAGGCAGCGAAGATCGTTCATCTACGGGAAGATGATCGCGTTTGTGCGGTTTCTTGTAGTTCTCTGTTCAAATCGCGGCTCGCCCATTGCGTCAAGCAGCAATTCCACGACTTCGATAACGCTCATCAAAACGCCGCCGCGCGTATCGTGAGTTTCAGGGACATAGCAGCCGACGCAGCGACGCTCGCAACCTTGCAGTTGCACGACCGAACGCCTGCCGAAACCTTCAACAACCGAGCCGTGGTAAACGCAGAAGACTCGCAACTGCAGCTCATCTTGCCCAACATTTTTACTTGCCGATATTGCCGGAGGCGCGTTCATCGGACGGGCGCAGTTGACGTGCGCGGGCTGTGGAAGCAGATCTCCTGCAATTCGGTTCAGCGTTTCATCATTCAACCCTTCGACGGTCAGCGCGCCTGTCGCTTCATCAATGATAAGCGTCGTTTCTTTCATCGTTAGCCTCGCTCACGCAGTCTCAACAACTTCGGCAAATTGTTTATTGAGCGTGAATCATCAATAACGAATTTTGAGCTTGATGATCGTTCCCTGTTGTTCGCGTATCAGAGTTCCGCTCAGGCGTTTTTGCATTTGCTCGACGACACGCTCGTTGTATGCGGTGCGCAGGGAGGAGATGAGCTTGCCATCTTTCAGTGTGCGCTGCTCGTACTCACTGATGATCGGTCAAGGCCTCGGCGATGGCTCGCTGTTCGGTGGGAGATGGAAAGGTATTCGTATGGATAGCAGGGCATCCTTTGAAATGTTTTTATGCGACCGCTTGTTCCAATAGCCGAATTCTTAATTCTTCTCTTGAAGTAGGTTGTAATTAGCAAATAGCTTAACCATTTCACACTTAACTGACTCTTATAAAGGGATGTTTGCCATAGCCTATCCGGTAAAAAAAGAGATAAGTAATCTTTATCTACGTATCCACATTCACCAACTAATTCTGGTGTGTTCATCCTACTAATAATGATACTATTTGCTTTAGGATTTAATTTTGCTCTTGCAATATCGGCTGCAAGAAGTCTTTTGCATTCATTAGGTTTAAAGATTCCGTTAGTAACTGCAGATGTTCTCGGTATGAAGTGATCCTGGGCTTGAGTTTGTTTATCTTCGTCAACGGAATTTACACTAACGCCTGCTTGTAACTTTTCGATCTCGTCACTCAGTGTTTTAACTTCCCAATCTTCGGGAATAACACCGACTTCGGTTTGCTTGTAGCCGTCGGGCAATTGAAATTTGAGACTTGAGGATTGATTATTTTCTACTGTCATTTGCTTCGCTATCCATTGTCCATTATCAATTCTCAACTGCTTTTCAACCTTTCATCGAAAGCAAACTTGCGCGGCTTACTCAAAGTGATTTTAGAGTAATCCGCGTGTGCCGGATTGAGCAGGTAATTTTTCTCGAGCGGAACGATTGCGGACGGAACTTCCAAGACCGCCGAAACAAGCGCACGCGCCCAATCGTCGCCAACGCTCTGCGTGGTCATCGGCGCAGGCGACGACCACCAATCTTTGGGAAGCCGCCGAAACTTCTCTACCGGCAAGATTAATTCCGGCGGAACTTGCGCCTTGATGAAAGAGTATTTCAGCAGCAGCGCATCATCATCTAAATGCACGAGCATCTCCAGCGCGGCGAGCGCGAGACTGCCCGCCGTGTAGACGATGCGCGGGGTGCCGCGCGAGTTCCAACGCCCGCCGAAACGAAACGCGCCCTCACCGTTAAAGCTCGTGGGCGCGTATTTCGTTTTACAAATCCGAAAGACTTCCGGCATCAACTGAATACTCCGTGCTCAAGCCTGCCGATCAGATTCTCTACTTCTCGCGTGCCGGTCTCCGTCGCCGCCATTTCAAGCGGCGTCAAACCGCCCAGCCCACGATTCGCTTGCACAAACCAGCGAAAAGCCTTTTCCTTATCGCCTTCAAATAATTCCACCGCTTGCGTCAAAAGGCGCGACACGGAAACCAGCCGGTCAGATTCCGCCGCCGTCAACTTTTTCTCTTTCTTGCGGCGCGAAAGCGTGCGCGGCGAGACGCCGATGGAAATCGCCAGGCGCTCCAACGGCAAGCCCGTCTCTCGCCGCACCTTCTCCAATGTGTCGAAAGAAAAGCCGCGCTCAATCGCTCGGACGAGATGAACGGCGTTGCCGCTCTTGATTCCTAATAGTTTCACGACCGGGCTTTTGCTCGCTGAAGTCGCTTCCGTTGAATTTCCAATTGGCATTTTCATCTCCTAAATTGACTTTCCCGGCTACCTTTCCAAGAACAGCCATCTGTCAACTTATTTTACGCCAAATGACCGGCAATGCAAACTTTAGAAAGCGAAGCCCATTTTGGCAAGGTGATCGTTAACTTTCGCCGTCAAATCTTCCGCTCCGGCGGCGAGTTCAGGCAACGGCGCGGCGTAGCGCATCGCAAGCGTCCTTATCCGTCGCGTCAGATTCTGCGAGATGCGTTCCATTTCCGATTTAACCGCGCGCTCAATCTCGCGTGTCCACTTAGCACCAACTACCAGAGTTTTCACTTCTTCACGATCTAATTCAGGTAACAGCAGTGGTTCAGTTTGAATTTATGAGGTAGTGTTTATTGGCACGACAATTTGAAACTGAACCACTACCCGCGCGTGTTCATCTACTTGGCAGTCGTCATGGATGCGTTCAGCCGCCGCGTGATTGGTTGGGCACTCGAACGCTACCTCGACGCTGAACTGACGATAGCGGCGCGGCGGCTGGCGTTGGCGGTTCGTGCAGTTCAGCACGGCTTGGTGCATCATTCCGATAGGGGCGTGCAGTATGCTTGTACAGATTATACCGAGTTGCTTGTCGAGCACCGTATCCAGATCAGCATGAGCCGAAGGGCTAGCCCGTATGACAATGCTCAATGTGAACGGTTGATGCGGACGCTCAAATACGAAGAAGTTTACCTCTCTGACTATGACACGCTCGCGGAAGCGAGAACTTCGATCAAGCATTTTCTCGAAGAGGTTTATAATCGGAAGTGAATTCATTCAGCCATCGGCTACTTACCGCCGGCTGAGTTTCAGCAGTCGCTTTTAGCGGTCAACCATCCTTAACTTTTTGTCTCATTCAGGGGGTCCACTATAATCGAAAGCGCACCCTCGCCTGCGCTCGCGGCTTTGATCGTTCGTCCCTTAATAATATTCGTCAGTTTATAATTTGCTGCCATGACTTCCCTTACTACGGACAATTCTTTGCCGCGTGATAGCCCGCTTTCTCTGCCTCTGCCGCGCTCTTGAACATCACCCGATTTTGCTCAGACACTTTATCGTAATCAGGGCATCCCAGCTTGTGGTAAATGTGACTGCGCTTATTTGCCGATGATCCCACCAATTTGCGGTGCAGATGGTGCAACTTATTCTTAACACCTCGCCGCGTGTTGCAACCTCGAAAACCTTAATTAATTAAACCCTCAAAGAAAATGCGACCATTTGATCATCTCTGTCGTCTAACTGTTTATATTCGATTGAATTGTTTCTACAAATGTGTCTCACCGCCCATTTCAACACAGCGGCGGAATATACGGGAAGCCTCATTAGGCTCTGACACGGAATAACAATCTTAATCGGAACTTCTTATTCAGGGGCGTAGATTTCTCATGGTACATATCTTCATTTCGGCTACAACCTTATTTGCCTTCCTCTACACTGATCCGGGCACTGGAGCGTTTATGTGGCAGTTACTGTGCGCATCCTTTGTCGGTGGATTGTTTTACACCCGCACGCTGATTGGCAGAATCAAGAAGCTAACTTCCCGAAAATATAAGAAGGAGTGATTAATACATTCTCTTCATATATAGCAGTTTGGTTTAATCCTCGGCGCATCCTACTCACTAAGTTAAATCTATTGTGACTACCTCATTTCGTGATCCTGACGGACGTTTGCTAGTAACGGAGGATCGCGTTCTACGTGTGGTTTACGAATCCGGCGTGGCAGACCTCACCGCTTTTCTTGCTTCGGCGACGGCGAAAAGATTTGTGGAAGCCGGTTCTCTAGTACACACAGAATATTTAGAACCGGAAGAGCTAGAGCAACTCTTTAATTACCCGCAGATAAGAGAGCCAGACAACCGTGCTAATCATATCGTAGAGCACGAGCGCATTTCCTTTCAAAATTTTCCTTATGAGTGGCCTCCTGAAATGCTATACGAAGCAGGTTGTTTGACCATTGACATTGCGGAGAGCGCGTTAGCAGAAGGTTTTGATCTCAAGGATGCCACTCCGTACAACGTGCTGTTTCGCGGCCCTCGACCAGTTTTCGTTGATTTGCTTTCTTTCAACAAGAAGGATTTACATGATCCCATCTGGCTACCTTATGCACAATTCACGCGAACCTTTTTGCTGCCGCTAGTAGTGAATCGATATTTCAGCAGATATGCGAACCGCGTATTCCTCACGCGGCGTGATGGGCTTGAGCCGGAAACGGTTTACGATTTATGCAGCCTCACACAACGATTGAGATCGCCTTTCTTGACGCTTGTTTCCATTCCGACGTGGTTAGGCGCAACATCAAATATGAAACAGCCACCCGTATACCGTCGACTGATTCATAAAAATGAAAAGCAGGCAGCGTATGTGCTCGAGCGGCTTTTCAAGCGATTGCGCCGTCAACTGGAAAGTCTGAAACCAACCGTTGAGAAGAGATCGACATGGACGGATTACATGCGCTGGAACGAGAGTTTCGCTTCTGATTATATCCACGAAAAGAGTTCCTTTGTTGAGGCTGTCATGCAGGAGTTTAGGCCGCATAAGGTATTGGACGTGGGCTGCAACACAGGGCATTTCAGCCGCATCGCTGCTCAAAACGGAGCCAGCGTAGTCGCAATCGATCAAGATCCGACCGTGGTTGGAGAAGTATGGCGCACAGCAAGCAATGAAGACTTGGACATCTTGCCTCTAGTTGTCGATTTCACGCGACCGAGTCCGGGCATCGGATGGCGTAATCAAGAAAACCAGTCATTCCTCGACCGCGCCCGTAATTCCTTCGATGCCTTGCTAATGCTCGCCGTTACACATCACATGCTTGTCACCGAGCGCATTCCGCTCGAAGAGATAATAGACCTCGCGGCTGATCTAACCACAAATCTGTTAATCATTGAATTTGTCGCGCCTGCTGATCCGATGTTCTGTCGTCTCGCGCGCGGACGCGACCATTTATTCAAAGACTTAAACCATGAGGTCTTTATTGAAGCTTGCCGCAAACGCTTTGACATAGTTCGCTCTCGACATTTATCTCGCGCGAGCCGGTGGCTATTCTTGTTGAGGAAAAAGTGAAAGGAAACGGAGAGATTAAGAGTATAGTCACGGCGCTGTCCTTATCTAATCTTTGCTTTCTTGCCGCGTGGCGCCAACTGCTTTACCCGGCCCATAAAGGCTATCTTCTCCAAGAGGTTCCTGAATGGATGGATTACGTTGCGCTAATGCTCGACGTACTTCTTCTCGCCGCTCTGTTTTGGATCGTATTTACTATTCTACATAATCAGCGGCAAGAGCGTCTCGCGATAGCGTTGCGGTGGATGTTCCTCTCAGTAACATTGATCGCACTGAATTTCATACGCATTCAGGCGTTCGGCCATGTGAGCGCGCGTGGGTTAATCGCAGTCGTTGGCAAATTCACATTCATTGCAACTCTTTCCGTTACGCTCTGCTTGATTGTCTTTGTGTTGATACGCTGGTTGCGCCAAGTTGTCCACATCGCGCAAGTCATAATCCTGATCTTTGCTCCTTTTACCCTATTAACTTTCTCAAAGGCGGCATCGGCATTAATGCAAGCGCCTCCAGTTACTGCCGATGCGAGAGGTAAATCGGATGCGGTAGGCGCTGGTAAAAGGCGACTGCCCGCACGTATTTTGTGGATCGTCTTTGATGAGCTTGATTACCGCGCTTCCTTTATCTCACATCCTTCATCGATCAAACTTCCGGAGCTTGATCGCCTGCGTAGTGAATCGCTTTTTGCTACAAATGCTTACCCGCCCGCGGGGTATACGCTGCAGTCAATGCCTGCACTGATTACCGGCAAGTTTGTTTCCGCTGCACGAGAAGTGAATCCCAATGAATTGATGTTGACCTTTGAAGACAGCACGGAACCCGTAAGTTGGAGCAACCAACCGAACATCTTCTCCAGCACACAGGAATTGGGTGGCACTACTGCCGCAGTTGGGTGGTACCATCCTTATTGCCGCGTAATTGGAGATACGCTAACGAAATGTTCATGGAGCGAAATCGGTTATGAGCAAATCAGCTACAGCCATAATCTTCTTCAGGGTATGCTTGACTATGCTTCAACGTCTGCCCTCAATATGCCGTTAGTGCGTGATTGGCTCCCCAAGCTCTTACAAAATGAGAAACGCGACAGTGCGGCGCACATGAAATTCATCGAGCAAGGCACGCTCGAAAAAGCTAAAGAAGCGGCAGGCGACGCTTCCCTCTCGATGATTTTGATCCATTACCCGGCGCCGCATCCGCCTTGTTCTTACAATCGTTGGAGAAACGACTTCTCTACTGCTGGCGATTGCGACTATTTCGATAACCTCGTGCTTGTTGATCGTACGCTCGGCGAATTGCGTCGCGCGATGGAAAGCGCCGGAGTGTGGGATCAAACAACGGTACTCGTTTCGTCCGATCATTGGTGGCGGATCAATATATGGGCGACTGAACATCCTTTGACAGAAGAAGAAGCAACTATCACGGGCGGCAAGATGGACTATCGCGTTCCATTCATCCTTAAATTAAAAGATCAGAATGAACCCATAATCTACAATCCTGAATTCAACACAATCATTACCCATGATCTCTTTATAGCCCTGCTGCACGGAGAATTATCGAAGGCAAATGAGGTAGTGACATGGCTCGATAAACAGCCAACAAGAAGAATACTTCCTATTGGCACCGCTAATTCCGCACGCAGTAGTTCCTACTCAAAAGTAGATGAGTCTCCGTGACTCCGAATGAGGATTGCGGGGACACTGCATTTGGCGGCTCAATGCCTTGCTGCTAACCACGTGAACCGCACAGGTCGCATACGTCAATGTATTTATTGCCCTTGCGATGTTACTTCGATTCATAGCCATAGCGTATCACCCAAATAAGGGCTGCGCCGCTTTACTTTAGAGACTTTTAAGCAAAACGTCTTAACCGGAGGAAGTAGAATATGATTGGGGAAAAAGAGAATGCGTCCAATCCATCGCTTGAGAGCGAACGCTCAGAAGTTGCGAGCGACACACCGGCTTCGCCAATTACAACAGATGAAAGCACTCCGGTAGAAGAAAACGCGGGTGCTAATACAGTTCTAAGCGGTGATCCGATCCTCGGCATCCAAGATAGTGAATCCGAAGACAAATAAATATCAACCGACGCAGCCGAACCGATGCGAAAATTACCCCATCTTCTAACGATTCCTTTTGGGAGCACGTTCAGCTATTAAGTGCGCGACGATCGGCGGCGAGTCGCCTACATGAAAAGACCGAACATGATCCTGCGCTTCGCGATCTTCGTTAGTCACACGCGCGTGCTGGCGCATGTGTTCAGCTCACGATTCGACAAGGAAAGTTTCAACGTAATGGCCGGGCTTTGACGGATCATTGAATAAGTCCCGCCGCGAGGCACCGTCGCGACGTAAAGTTCTTTTCATTTCCTGCATCGCTTCAACAAACTCTTCTGCACGTTCCGGCTCTATCTGATAATTATTGAGCGCGACGGCCGAGGGCAACTCTGGGCGCGGCACCAATTCCGGCATAATCGCCTGCCACGCCGGAGCGTTCAAGGCGGAGCCGAGTCCGAGGGCAAAAGTGAGTGTCAGCAGAATCCAGAGCGTGGTCAAGCCAAAGAGAGTTAGCAGTCCGAAAGCGACTGCCGAAACAAGCATCCAGCTTTGCGTTAAGAGAAGTAAACGACGGCGATCAGCAATATCGGCGAGCGCACCGGCGGGCAACGCGAGCATAAAGAGCGGCGCGTTTTCTGCCGTTTGCATCAACGCGACCATGAACGGAGACGGAGCAAGCGTCGTCATCAGCCAGTCCGCGCCGACGTTTTGCATCCATGTTCCGACGTTGGAAGCGACGGCTGCGAGCCACAATGCACGAAACAGAGAATGGGAGAGCGGACTCCATGCCGATGGCCGTTGTTCCGCTTCCCTTTGCCTTATAACCAAATCTTCAGAGCGGGACATTTAATGCTTCTATAGTAATTTTCAGTTGAATGAACACTTCAAAAGAGAGTAATTTGGAAAGATGCAAGCCTATTCTTTAGATTTACGTGAGCGCGTCGTTGCCACCTACGAGAATGGTGTGGGAACAATCGATG
>JAABUM010000474.1_pt1 | contig 71014 bp, 62 predicted proteins | sample 5559161 | NCBI WGS metagenome assembly JAABUM01 (sample SAMN10711868, study PRJNA513369) | rock metagenome | isolation source: Antarctica rocks | place: Antarctica: Victoria Land, Siegfried Peak nord
GGAGCGGGCCGGCGCCGTCGGGCTGTTGCCGAGTGAGGCCCACAGCCTGGAGCTGCCTACGTCGATCCCCGAGCGCGAGGTCGACGCCTACGCGGCTGTCCTGGCTGCACCGGCTGCACCGGCTGCATCGGCTGTATCGGCTGGACCGGCTGCACCGCCGGGTCCCGACAGCGCGCCGGGCCGCGCCCGGCTACCGTCCCAGGAGTGAAGGCGCGGACGGGCCCGGCTGTCCCGGTGCTGCCGGGCGCCACCGAACCCCAGGCACCGGAGGCCCCGGAGGCCCCGGACGATTCAGCGGACGAGGCAGGGGACGAGGCAGTGTCGGCGCTTGCCCGGCGCCGGCAGTTGCTGCGCCGGGGGCTGATTGCTGCGGGCGTGGTCGTCCTCGCGGCCCTGCTCGTCGTTCTCGTCAGCACTGTCGGCATCGACGGGCTGGTCGAGAAGATCCTCACCCTGCCGCCGTGGCTGGTCCTGGCGGTCGTCTTCCTGCTGCCGGCTCTGGAGGCGTCCGCCTTCGTCGGCGTCGTGTTCCCGGGCGAGATCGCCGTTCTGCTGGGAGGGGTGTCCGCCTCACGGGGGACCGTCTCGCTGGCTGAGGTTCTCATTGCCGCCTCGCTGGGGGCCGTCGCCGGAGACCAGGTCGGCTACGCCGTCGGCCACCGGTACGGCGAGGGGCTGCTGCGGCGCATCCCCGACCGGCTGCTCGATGACGACAAGCTCCGCTCGGCGCAGGCGTTCATCCGGCGGATGGGCGCCAAGGGGGTCATCCTTGGGCGCTGGACGGCCGCGCTGCGGGCGCTGGTGCCAGGCCTGGCCGGGATGTCGCAGATGCACTACGCCCGCTTCCTGGCCGCCAACCTGGTCGGCGGCGTGGTCTGGGCGGTGGTCGTCGGCGTGGTCGGCTACGAGGCCGGTGACCAGTGGCCCGCCGTCCAGCGCACTGTCGGCAACGCCTCGTACGCACTGCTGGCCGTCCTGGCGCTGGCATTCCTGGTTCTGCACCTGGTCCGCCGGCGCCGCCACCGGCAGGCCGAGGAGCGGGACACGCCGGGCGAATAGGATGCAGGCCACACCTGTCGCGCTTCAGCCGTCCTCGTAGCGGTAGAGCCGGCAGCGGTTACCGGAAGCACGGCACTGCCCGTGGTGCCCCAAGGAGGACCTGGCCGATGGCAACCAAGGAGCGGGCGCGCTCGCCGCGCCGGCCGCTGTCATCACAGTCATCACAGTCCTCGGCCGCCGGCTCCCGCCGGAAGGGCAAGGCCGGGCGCTCCAGGCTGGCCGCCGTGCTCGTTCCTGCTCTGCTCGCGACGCTGATCGCTGCCGTGGGCAGCGTCGCGGCGGTGACCTTGTCCGGACATCAGACGCCGACCCGCTACATTCGCGTGCCCGTCGGCAGTGGCGGCACGGACGGCAGCGCCACCAGAGCCACGGGTACCGGTGCCGCCAATGCGGCAGCCGGATCGGCCGACACCGGGCAGGCAGTCGAGCAACAGGCAGCACCCTCGACCACGACCAGGCGCACAGTGCCGGTGGCCCTGCCTGCCGTCGCGCCGATGCGCAACCGGGCCGATCCGGACCTGTTCCTCATCGCTCCAGCGGGCATCACCGCCGCGCAGCTCGCCCGGCTGCGGAGCGCGACCGGCGCCATCGACGTGCTGCAGTTCGACGCCGCCCGCGTCACTCTCGGCAAGGGTGTGACGACTGCAGTCGGAGTCGACCCCTCGACGTTTCGCAACTACGCGCCCGAGAACACGGCGTCGGTCGACGGGCTGTGGCAGCGGGTGAAGTCAGGTGACATCGCCGTCGCCCACGCCGTCGGCAGCGCCCTGCAGGTCAAGCTGGGCCAGTCGACGCCGGTCGGCAACGGCGTGCAGGTGCCCGAGCGCATCGGGGCCTTCGCCACCAGCCGCCTGCCCGGCGTCGGCGTAATCGCCGACAAGAGCCTGAGCTCGAAGCTGCGCCTCGTGCCCGGCGCCGCGCTGGCCATTCGACTGCCGGCGGGAGCTGACACCGTGGTCGCGACGGCGAGCGCCACGCAGGCCATCCCCAAGGCCGACGTGCAGGCCCTGCGCTACTCGGTCACCAACGGCTCGACCTCGACGGCGGTCGTCAGGGGTGGAGTCCCCATCATCGGCAAGGGCTGGACGCTGCTGCTGCGCCTCGGGACCTTCACGTTCAGCCAGCGGTTCGGGCACGGCGGCCACCCCGGCATCGACCTCGCCGCCCCGCTGGAGACGCCGATCTACGCGGCATCCGAGGGTGACGTCCTCTACTGGGGGCCCGCTCAGGGGTTCGGCAACTGGATCGTGCTGCAGCACCCGAACGGGGTGCAGACGGTCTACGGGCACATGAAGTACCAGGACCTGCTCGTACCTCCGACCGCGCACGTGAAGGCCGGGCAGAACATCGCCAGAGTCGGGTCGGAGGGATTCTCCACCGGTCCCCACCTGCACTTCGAGGTGCACATCGACGGCGCGCGCACCGATCCCGTCCTGTTCCTGAACGCGCAGGGCGTCACGCAGATCAGCAACGCGGGGCTTCCGGGTTGATCCGGGCAGGCACGCCGGCGCAGTCAATCGGTGCTGAGCCGGGGCCACGGCTCGGTCCCCGACTGCGCCCGCGCACCCGGCTCGCCCTCGCGCTCGAACGAGCGGCATCGGCCACCAGCCGGCGGCTCGGGCGGGGCTCCGGGGAGATGATCGGCGGCAAGGTGGCCCTGCGCGCCGACCCGGGCGTGCTTGCCGCCGTTGCAGCCGGCCGGGCGCTCGGCTGCGTCAGCGGGACCAATGGCAAGACGACGACCACCCGCCTGCTCGCCCGAGCGCTCGCGACGGCCGGCCCGGTCGCCAGCAACCACGGCGGCGCCAACATGGGGCCGGGCGTGCTGCACGCGCTCGCCCGGCGACCGTTGTCGGCGGCGGGTGCGCTGGAGGTCGACGAGATCTGGCTGCCGCAGGTCGCCCGCGCCGTACAGCCGCGGGTCGTCGCGCTGCTCAACATCAGCCGTGACCAGCTCGACCGGTCCAACGAGACCCGGCGCATCGCCACACTGTGGCGAGCGCTCGGCGCCGACTTGCCCGGCTGCACGGCGGTGGCCAACTGCGACGACCCGCTCGTGGTGTTCTCCGCGCAGGGCTTCGGGCGGCAGCGGTGGGTGTCGGCGGGGCAGAACTGGACGGCCGATGCCATGGTCTGCCCGGTCTGCGCCTCGCTGCTCGTCCGCGACCCAGCGGTCACCCCGAGCGCTGACCCGGCGGCCACGTCCGGCGGGGTTACCGCATCCCCGTCCGGCGCGCCGCACTGGCACTGCAGCGGATGCGACTTCGCCCGGCCTTCGCCGAGCGTCGAGGTGCAGGGCCTCACCAGCGTGCTGTGGGAGGGCGAGCGCCGAAGCGTGCGGCTCGCGCTGCCCGGGCGCGTCAACGTGGCCAACGCGGCGATGGCGGCGGCGGCGGCGCAGGTGCTCGGCATCGAACCTGGTGCTGCCTTCGAGGCGATGCAGGGTCTGAGTGACGTCGCGGGGCGTTACCAGGAGGTGCCGGTCGGCTCCGGGCGCGCCCGGCTGCTGCTGGCCAAGAACCCGGCGGGCTGGGTCGAGATGCTCGAGCTGCTGGAGTCCGGGCCGGTTCGTCCCATCGTCATCGACTTCAACAGCCGCACCGCCGACGGACGTGACCCGTCGTGGCTGTGGGACGTGCCGTTCGAGCGGCTGGCCGGCCGCCGCGTGCTGGTCTGCGGGGAGCGGCGCGAGGACGTCGGCGTCCGGCTCGCCTACGCCGAGGTGCCGCACCAGCTGCACGACGACCTCGAGCAGGCGGTCGCGGCGGCGAGGGTGCCTGTCGTCGACGTCGTCGCCAACTACACCGCGTTCCGCGACCTGCTGCGACGATGGGCGCCGGCCGAGGCTGACGCATGACCGGGTGCGCGGGAAGGACGGCATGACCGAGTCGACGACCCGTATCGCCCTGGTCTACCCCGAGCTGCTCGGGACCTACGGCGACGGCGGCAACGCCATGGTGCTGGCCCAACGGCTGCGCTGGCGGGGCCTCGCCGCTGAGGTCGTGCCGGTCGCCGCCGGCTCGGCGCTGCCCGAGGGATGCGACATCTACCTGCTCGGCGGTGGTGAGGACGAGCCGCAGATCCTGGCCTCGGCCGGGCTCAGCGAAGGCCGGGCACTGCGCCGGGCGACGGAGGCGGGGGCTATCGTCTTCGCCGTCTGCGCCGGCTTCCAGATCGTCGGCAGCAGTTTCCCCGGTACCGACGGGCACCAGCACGAGGGCGTCGGGCTGCTCGACGTCGAGACGCGCCGCTCGTTCGCCGCCCCGGGGGAGCCGGTCCGGCCGCGTGCCGTGGGCGACGTCGTCGTCGACCCCGATCCCTCGCTCGGACTGCCGCCGCTGCTGGGCTATGAGAACCATGGCGGCCGCACCCGGCCGCTCGAGGGCGCGACGGGAACGCCGCTCGGGCGGGTGCGGACGGGCATCGGCAACGGCACCCCCGACCGCGCGGAGGGGCACGTCGCGGACGTCGGCGCGGGCCACGTCGTCGCCACCTACCTGCACGGACCGGTGCTGGCGCAGAACCCGGCGCTTGCCGACCTGCTGCTGCGCCGGGTGCACGGGCAGCTGCAGGCCCTCGACGCCCCGACCGAGGCCGAGCGGCTGCGCCAGGTACGGCTGCGAGCGCTCGACGCTGCCTGAGGGCCTCGCCAGATCTCAGAGCTCGAGCAGGACCGTGTACGGCCCGTCATTGGTGAGTGAGACCGCCATGTCGGCGCCGAACCGGCCGGTGGCGACAGTGACACCGCGGGCGCGCAGCGCGTCGACGACGGCCTGGATGAGCGGCTCGGCTACCGCCCCCGGAGCGGCTGCCTGCCACGTCGGCCGCCGCCCCTTGCGTGCATCGCCGTAGAGCGTGAACTGGCTGACCACCAGCACCTCGGCGCCGGCGTCGAGCACTGAGCGCTCCCCGGCGAGGAGGCGCAGCTCGGCGAGCTTGCGGGCGAGCGTCCGCGCCTGCACCGGGGTGTCGTCGTGCGTGACTCCGACGAGGGCGAGCAGCCCGCCGCCGATCGCCCCGACAGTCTCACCGCCGACCTCGACGCTGGCGGACGTCACCCGCTGCACCACCGCACGCACGGGGCCGCGAACCCGTCAGCGCGGCGGCGAGACGTGCCGCAGCCCCGCCATCAGGTGGTCGAACTGGCCGAAGGTCAGGCTCTGGCCCCCGTCGGACAGTGCGGCATCGGGGTCGGGGTGCACCTCGATCAGCAGCCCGTGCGCCCCCGCAGCACGCGCCGCCCATGCCATCGGAGCGACGTACGGGCGGTACCCCGTGCCGTGGCTGGGGTCGACGACAACAGGCAGGTGGGTGCGCTCGCGCAGCACCACCACGGCGGACAGGTCGAGCGTGTTGCGGGTGGCGCTCTCGAAGGTGCGGATGCCCCGCTCACACATGATGACCTGATGGTTGCCCTGCGCCAGCACGTACTCGGCCGACGAGAGCCACTCCTCGATTGTGCTCGACAACCCCCGCTTGAGCAGCACGGGACGGTCGACCTTGCCCAGCTCGCGGAGCAGGTCGAAGTTCTGCATGTTGCGGGCGCCGACCTGCAGGATGTCGGCCTGCGCGGCGATGCGCCGGACCTGGTCGACAGCCATCACCTCGGTGATCACCGGCATCCCGGCGGCCCGGCCGGCGGCGGCGAGCAGGTCGAGGCCCTCGTACCCCAGGCCCTGGAAGGCGTACGGTGAGGTCCGCGGCTTGAACACCCCGCCGCGCAGCACGTGCGCGCCTGATCCCCGCACCGCCCGGGCGGTGGCGTCGATCTGCTCGGCCGACTCGACCGAGCACGGACCGGCCATCACCGTGAAGCCCGCCCCGCCGATCAGCAGCGAGCCGACCCGCACCACGGTGTCGTCGGGCCGGGTCGCGCGGTCGACGAGGGTGTAGTTGGTCGAGCGGCGGCTCGGGCGGGCAGGGGCGGCGCCGGAGATGGCCTCGATGGTGTCGACAGCGGCTGTGGACCCGGCCGACCCGGCCGCGCCTGCCATCCCTGCAGCACCCGCCGCCCGGCCGGCCGCGTCCCCTAACCCGACCGTTCCGAGCTGCGGCTCGGCGCGGGTTGCCTTGGCCGGGTAGCTGCCCAACACCTTCAGGTAAAAGGCGGCGGTGCGCAGCTCCTCCAACATCCCCTCGGTCCGAGGGTCGGCGAGGTTGCCCTCGAAGTCGAGGAAGAACAGGTACTCCCAGGGCCGGCCGGGCTGCGGGCGCGACTCGAGCTTGGTCATCGAGTGCCCGCTGCCCGACAGGATCTCCAGGCAGCGCAGCAGGTCGCCCTCCTCGTGGCCGGTGACCAGCAGGAGGCTGGTCTTGCACGGCACCCGCACGTCGACCTCGACCGGGTCGCGGGCGAGCACCACGAACCGGGTGAAGTTGCCATCGGAATTCGCCACGCCTCGGCGCAGGATGCTGAGCCCGTACGCCTCGGCGGCCTCGGGGGAGCCGATGGCGGCCGAGGACGGGTCGCCGGCGTCGGCCACCATCCGCATCGCCTCGGCCGTGTCGCCCACCGGAACGGCGGTCCAGTGCGGCAACGACGCCAGGAAGGTCGAGCTCTGCTCGAGGCCCTGCGGGTGGGACAGCACCCGGGTGATGGCGGTCAGGGGGACGTGCGTTGGGCCGGCCAGGCAGTGGTCGACCTTCCACGTCTCCTCCCCGACGATGGACAGCTCGTGCTCGCGGAGCAGGTCGTAGACACCGTTGATGCTGCCGGCTGTGGTGTTCTCGATGGGCAGCACGGCGAGGTCGGCCTCGCCCGCGATCAACACGGCGGCCGCCTCGCGGAAGGTGCGGTAGCCGGCGGGGTCGCCCTCGAGCCCGAGCCCGCCCAGGTACTTGTTGGTCGCCAGGTAGCTGTACGCGAAGTCGATGCCCTGGAACGCCACCCGCACCCGGCCGCCCGGCGCGGTGGCCGCGAGCGTGGCGACCTGGCTGCTGACGGCGTGCTCGATGATCTCCCCGAAGATGCGCCGGACCAGGGAGGCAGACACGCCGCGGTCACGGGCAACGCGCTCGACAGCGTCGAGCACCCGGCGCTCGCGGTCGGCGTCGCGGATCGGGCCGTCGGCCTGCTCCTTGGCGGTGCCGATGCTGCCGACCACCGCGAAGCGCTCGGCGATCAGCCGGACGATGTCGGCGTCGACCTCGTCCAGCCGGTCGCGCAGCAAAGAGAGGTCGGAAGTGCCGGAGGGGTCGACCACGGCGCCACGGTACGTGCAGCATGCTGGCCGGATGACCCCTCGACGCCCCTGGCCGCAGCCCTGGGGGCACCCCGACGACGCGGTCCCACCGGGGACCTACCGGCACGCCGGGGGCGGGCGGTACCAGGTGCTCGGGCTCGCGTTCCTGGCGGATGGACCAGGTGAAGGCGGCTCCACCGTCGTCTACCGCCCGCTCTACTCGGTGCCCGGGCATCCGGTTGCAGTCCGGACGCTCGACGGCTGGCAGGCACCGACCTCGGATGGGCGGCAGCGGTTCGTCGCCGAGACGTCCGCGGAACGGCTGGCCGCCGTCACGCTCGGCCCGCCCGAGCCCGGGCGCATCCAGCTGGTCGAGCCCGACCCGGCCTGGCCGCAGCGGTACGCCGAGCACGCCGTTCGCATCCGTGGCGCGCTCGGGGAGCGGGTGCTGCAGCTGGAGCACATCGGCTCCACGTCGGTGCCAGGCCTTGTCGCCAAGCCGCTGATCGACATCCTGCTCGTCGTCGACGATCCCGCCGACGAGAACGCCTGGCTGCCCGACCTGCTGAGCGCCGGCTACGAGCTGCAGATCCGCGAGCCCGAGCACGACGACCACCGCTGCCTACGCACCTCGGCGCGGGAGGCCAACCTGCACGTCCTGCCCCCTTGGTCGGGTGAGGTCGAGCGGTACCTGCTGCTGCGCGACAGGCTGCGCTCGGTGCCCGAGGAGCGGGTCGCCTACGCGGCGGTCAAGCGCGAGCTGGCCCGGGAGGAGTGGAACGCCGTGAATGACTACGCCGACGCCAAGTCGGCCGTCGTGGAAGCGATCATCGCCCGGGCTCGCGCCGGCTCCTCGACAGTCCCCCGGTCGGGAGGTCGCTGCTGAAAGTGCATGACGCTTGCCCGCCCGTCGGGGTCCAGCCCGGCGTGTCTGCCCCCGGCTCGCCGCCGGGCGCCGCCGAGCAGGGGAAGCGTCATGCAATCGCGACACGGCTCATCGAGCGGGCGGCGCGGCCCGCGGCCTATCGTCGTCACCACACCGCGACGGGAGGTGCCGTGCCCAACCAGCTGCTGCTCGCCGCCGCCCGTAGCGCCCGCGCCCGCACAGTGGTCAGCCGAGCTCCGGTCAGCCGCCGCGTGGTCGAGCGGTTCGTCGCGGGCGAGACGATGGCGAGCGTGCTGGAGGCGACGCGGCGGCTGACCGACGAGGGTCTGGCCGTCACGATCGACCACCTTGGTGAGCAGACCGAGAACGCCGAAGACGTCCCCCGCACGACCGCTGCGTACCGCCGCCTGCTCGCCCGGCTGCGCGATGCGGGGTACGGCCCGCGGGCCGAGGTGTCACTGAAGCTGTCCGCGCTGGGCCAGGCCCTGCCCGGGGACGGCGAGCAGCGGGCGCTCGACGCCGCGCGCGGGGTGTGCGCCTCGGCGGTGCGAGCCGGCACCACGGTGACTGTCGACATGGAGGACCACACCACGGTCGACTCGACGCTGTCGCTGGTCCGTGCCCTGCGCGAGGACTTCCCGTGGGTCGGTGTCGCCCTCCAGTCCTGCCTGCGGCGCACCGAGGCCGACTGCCGGGACCTCGCCCACGCCGGGTCCCGCGTCCGCCTGGTCAAGGGCGCCTACGCCGAGCCGCCGACGGTGGCCTTCACGCGCAAGGCCGACGTCGACAGCTCCTACGAGCGCTGCCTGCAGATCCTCCTGGCCGGCGGGGGCTATCCCATGGTCGGGACGCACGATCCCGCGCTCGTCACCCGCACCGAGGAGCTCGCCGCGCAGACCGGTCGCAGCAGCGAAACGTTCGAGTACCAGATGCTGTACGGCATCCGCACCGACGAGCAGCAGCGGATCGCCAGCAGCGGCCGGCAGATGCGGGTCTACGTCCCGTACGGCGACGACTGGTACGGCTACTTCATGCGCCGCCTGGCCGAGCGCCCCGCCAACGTCGTGTTCTTCCTGCGCTCGTTCGTCCCGTCCGCGGGCTGACCGCCAGCACCGGCCGGCGACCAGCCCCTATCGCCGAGGAGGCCACCATGGTCGACGCCATCACGACGGTGCCCGCGCCCGTCAACGAGACCGTGCTCGACTACGCGCCTGGCAGCGCCGAGCGCGAGGCCCTGCAGGCCCGCCTCAAGGAGCTGGCCGGCAGCCCGCACGAGCTGACGATCACCGTGGGCGGCGAGCAGCGGATGGGCGGCGGCGAGCGCGTGGAGGTCGTCCAGCCCCACGCCCGCCGCTCCGTGCTCGGCACCCTTCGCACCGCCACGCACGCCGATGCGCAAGCCGCGGTCGACAGCTGTCTCGAGACAGCGCGGAGCTGGCGCGACACCCCCTTCGACGACCGCGCGGCGATCTTCCTCAAGGCCGCCGACCTGCTCGCCGGACCGTGGCGGCAGACCCTCAACGCCGCGACCATGCTCGGGCAGTCGAAGACCGCCTACCAGGCCGAGATCGACAGCGCCTGCGAGCTGATCGACTTCTGGCGCTACAACGTGGCCTTCGCCACGCAGATCCGCGCCGAGCAGCCCGGCTCCACGTCAGGGGTGTGGAACCGCACCGACCACCGCCCGCTCGAGGGCTTCGTCTACGCCATCTCGCCGTTCAACTTCACGGCCATCGCCGGCAACCTCGCCACCGCCCCGGCGCTGATGGGCAACGTCGTGCTGTGGAAGCCCTCCCCGACTCAGCAGCTTGCCGCGCACCTCACGATGCGGCTGCTCGAGGCCGCCGGCCTGCCACCCGGCGTGATCAACCTGCTGACCGGTGACGGCCAGGCCGTCTCCGACATCGCCCTGGCGCACCCGGCGCTGGCGGGCATCCACTTCACCGGCTCGACGGCGACCTTCCGTCACCTGTGGCGCACCGCCGGTGCCAACGTTGACAGCTACCGCACCTACCCGCGGCTGGTGGGGGAGACGGGCGGCAAGGACTTCGTCGTCGCACACCCCTCGGCCGACCTCGACGTGCTGCGTACCGCGCTCATCCGCGGCGCCTTCGACTACTGCGGTCAGAAGTGCTCGGCTGCCTCCCGCGCCTTCATCGCCCGCTCGGTGTGGGAGCGGCTTCGTGACGACCTCGTCGGGCAGGTCGATGCCCTGCGCATCGGCGACCCGGTCACCGACTTCTCCGCCTTCGCCGGCGCAGTGATCGATGGCCGTGCGTTCGGCCGCGTGCAAGCAGCGCTGGACCGGGCCGTCGCCACCCCATCCATCCGGGTGCTCGCGGGTGGCACCTGCGACGACACCCAGGGCTGGTTCGTGCGGCCGACCCTGCTCGAGGGGGACGACCCGACGGACGAGGTGTTCACCACCGAGTACTTCGGCCCAGTGCTAGCCGTTCACGTCTACGAGGATGCAGAGTACGAGCAGGTGCTCGGCCTCGTCGACAGCGCCACCCCGTACGCGCTCACCGGGGCTGTCATCGCCCAGGACCGCGGGGCCATCGCGACCGCGATGAGCGCACTGCGCTTCACGGCGGGCAACTTCTACGTCAACGACAAGCCGACCGGCGCCGTCGTCGGGCAGCAGCCGTTCGGCGGCGGCCGGTCGAGCGGCACCAACGACAAGGCCGGCTCGCCGCTCAACCTGCAGCGCTGGACGAGCCCGCGCTCGATCAAGGAGACGTTCGTCCCGGCCACCCAGCACGGCTACCCGCACATGGGCTGACCGCCGGGGACGAACTCGCTCAGCCGGTGGCGGGCTGCCCGGCGCTCCACTCAGAGGTTGGCGACGGTGATGCCGCAGGAGACGGCGAGTAGCACGAGCAGGGAGCGGCTGAGGGCGAGCGCTCACCCTGGGCACGCTCGTCAGGGCGCACCGCGGGACGGGGTCGCCGCGGGTCGTGTCATGCGAGGCGCCTCCTCAGAGCACGGGGAGGCGCTACTCGGGCGTCCGGCAGGGCGAGGCGTATGCTTACCCATGCTAAGGAGGCGGTGACGTGTCAGAGAGTCAAGGCGTGGTCCGCCGGACGTTTGCCGCCCTCGAAAATCGAAACTTTCGGCGCTACTTCGCCGGCCAAGCCGTCTCGCTCGCCGGAACGTGGATGCAGTCCGTCGCGCAGGGCTGGCTGGTGCTCACACTGACCGGCTCGGGGGCGGCGCTGGGCCTCGTCGTCGCCCTGCAGACACTTCCGGTGCTCCTGCTCGGGCCGTACGCAGGTGTGCTCATCGACCGCTCCAACAAGCGGCGTCTGATCATCGGCGTGCAGGTCGTGATGGCGGTGCTCGCGCTGGCGCTCGGGCTGCTGACGGTGACCGGCGCCGTGCAGCTGTGGCACGTCTTCGCCCTGGCCGGCCTGTTGGGCATGGCCACCACGTTCGACAACCCTGCCCGGCAAGCCTTCGTCCTCGAGATGGTCGGGGCCGCTGACCTGCGCAACGCCGTCACCCTCAACTCGGTGCTGGTCAACGCGGCGCGTGCGGTGGGGCCGGCCGTCGCAGGGGTGCTCATCGCCACGGTCGGCACCGGCATTTGCTTCCTGGTCAACGCCGCTAGCTACGCGGCCGCGCTCGTCGCGCTGGCGGGCATGAACGTGCAGGCGCTGCAGCCGTCCCCGCCCTCGAGCCGTGAGCCCGGCCAGCTGCGTGAGGGACTGCGCTACGTCCGCCGCACCCCTGCGCTCGCGGTGCCGCTGGCGATGATGGCGCTCATCGGCATGCTGGCCTACGAGTTCCAGGTGGTCCTGCCGGTCGTCGCCCGCACCACCTTCCACGGGGGGGCGCAGGCCTACGGCGTGCTGACGGCGGCGATGGGCGCCGGCGCTGTGGTCGGCGGCCTGGTTGTCGCTGGGCGGGGGCGCACCGGGCTGCGTCCGCTGGTCCTCGCCGCCGCGCAGTTCGGCCTTGTCGTCCTGCTCGCCGCCCTGGCCCCCACGCTGCACTGGGAGCTGGCTGCCCTCGCGCTGGTCGGGGCCGCGAGCGTGCAGTTCCTGTCGGTGGGCAACGCCACGCTGCAGCTGTCCGCCGACCCGCAGATGCGCGGCCGCGTCATGGCGCTGTGGGCGGTTGCGTTCCTCGGCTCCACACCGATCGGCGGGCCCATCGCCGGCGCGGTCGCCGACGGGCTCGGTGGCCGGGCGGCCCTCGCCATGGGGGGCGCTGCCTGCCTCGTCGCCGCAGCGGGTGGCGGGTTGATGCTGCGTCGAGTGGCACGTCCCTCTGCGGCCGCCACCCCGCTCGTAGCGGCCAGCGACCAGGTGCCCCTGCAGGAGCCCGTCGCGGCGCCGCGCGCGGCCTGACCCGGTCAGGCAGTCACCGAAGCTGTGGCAGCACGGACACCGCCGAGCGCCAGCGCGACCGCGGCACCGACGAGCCCGGCGAACAGCACCGTGCCGACTCCGACAGTCCCGCCGAGCAGCCATCCCACCAGCAGGGCCGCCGCCTCGATCCCGAGCCTGATGCGTGCCACCGGCCAGCCGAACCGGCGGTGCAGCCCCGTCATCAGCCCGTCCCGTGGCCCAGGACCCATTGCCGCTGTCAGGTAAAGGCCGCTGCCCACCCCGATCAGCGCGATCCCGACGAACACCATCACCAGCCGCGGGAGCAGCGCAGGGGGATGGGGGAGCACTCGGCCCATGACGTCGATGGCGACGGCGATGACGACGGCGTTGGCGAGCGTGCCGAGCCCCGGCCGTTCCCGCAGCGGCAACCAGGCTGCAAGCACGGCCAGGCTGACGACGAGCGTGGCCTCGCCCGTCGACAGCGGCGTGTGCCGGGTGATGCCCACAGCAAGCACTGTCCACGGCGAGGTGCCGAGGTGGGCGGCGACGAGCAGTGCCTCGCCGGTGCCGAACGCCCATAGGCCAACGAGCAGGACAGCGAGCGTGTCCGGACCCGCCCGCCAGCGCGAACCCGCTGCCCACGGGGCGCTCGGCACGTCACGGGACAGGTGCAGCCCGCGGAGGCGGCGCCGGTGGGGCGGCCAGCTGTTGCCCCTCGACGTCACATCCAGCAACGCTATGGCAGCGGCGCCTCGGCCCCCAGGATCGCGTTGCACCGTGCGGCTGGGGTGCTTGCTCTGGCTAGCACTCGGCGTAGACTGGTCAGGGAGCGGGTCGCCTACGGCCCACCGCTCGGACCCCACGTCGAATCGTCAACAAGCCGCACCGCACCGGTGCACGGCCACCTGGAGGAAGCCCAGCCCTGATGAGCAGCACCACGCCGACCGATACCGTTCGATCCCATACCCCCGGACCCCGCCCGGCCACGCAGGGCCTGACAGTCGAGCCGACCGCTCCTGCCCCTGCTGCCGGCTCCACAGCGGCTTCCGTGGCCGACCCTCCCGCCGCACCGGGCGCACCTCACCTGGTCGTCGCGCCCGGAGCAGGCCCCGCCTCCGCAGGAGTCAGCGTCGTTCAGGTGCTCGGCTCGGCACTGGCGGCGGTGTCCGCCGCTGTCGTCTCGTCCTCGTTCGGGGTCGCCGGCACGATGATCGGCGCTGCTGTCGCGAGCGTAATAGCCACTGTCGGTTCGGCGGTGTACAGCGCCTCGCTGCGACGCACCAACGAGCGGCTGCGCCGCCTGGCCGCAGCCCGCCGCACCGCGGATGGGGGTCCATCGGTAGTGGGGCGGCCGCTGCCGAAGCGGCGCCAGCCGTCGACGGCGAGCACCTTGGCACGTGTCCGACGTCGCTGGCCGGCGCTGGCTGGGGCAGCGGTGCTCGTCTTCACGCTGGCCATCGGCGTGCTCACGCTCGTGGAGTCGGCCACCCGGCAGCCCGTCTCCGCGCTCATCGGCGGAGGGTCCTCGGGGGGGACGACAGTCGGCTCGCTGATTGGCGGCAGCGGTACCCCTCGGCACCAGCCCACCCCGACCCCGGCTGATGGAGCAAGCGCCACTCCGGTTCCGGTGCGGCGGAGCCAAGCGCCAGCACCGGCGTCCGCCCAGCCCAGCACGCAGGCCCCTCAGGGCTCGCCGTCGGTCGCGACGCCGGTCCCCTCGCCCTCGCCCTCGGCCGCCCCGTCAGCCGCGGTCACTCCTGCGGCGCCGTCCCCTCCTGCACCGGCCGCCACCGCGCCGTCCGCATCGCCTGCTCCCTGACGGGTGCCCGTGGCCGTCCGCCGCGGGCGCCCGCAACGCTGCCGCTGCCGCTGGCATCCTTGGGTGTATGCCGACCCCACCTGCGGCGCTCCAGCGGAGCCGCCGCCCTTCGGCCGTCTGCCTGCTCACCAGCGCCTCGCCGGCGCTGCTCGCGGCCTGCGGGGGTAGTTCGTCCTCCCCCACGACCACGACAGTCAGCGCCCAGCCATCCGGTGCCGCTCCGGCGCCGAAGCCCGTTGTACCTGGTTACGCCGCTACATCCGCTTGTGCAGCACCAACGGGTAGACGGGACCGGCGCCCGCGTCGCGAAGCAGGTCGGCCGCGACCGCAAGGGTGAACCCACTGCGGGCGTAGTCGTCGACGAGCAGGACGGGGCCGCCCGGTACTTCTTCCCCGGCAGCCTGAGGCCCGAGGCACAGCCGGCTGATGGCCGACTCGGCTGACGCTCGCGACGTTGGCGCGTCGTCCGCGAACCCGGCGGAGGAAGCTAGCGCCAGCGGGTGGGCGACGGCCATCCGGCCGATCTCAGCCAGCCGCTCAGCCATGTTCGCGACCAGCATCGGGTGCCGCCGTGAGGGGAGTGCGACGACTGTCGTCGGCCGCCCCGCCGGCCACCCCCAGCGTCGCAGCACGCCCACCAGGCCGGCCAGCAGCTCGTCGTCGAGCGGACCGTCCGTAGCAAGTGCCGCGGTGACAGCGGTGCCCCAGCCGGGGTCCTCTGCGAAGGCGAGCGCGCGTCCGGGCTCGGCCCGGCGGTGCTCAGGGATGCGGCCGCGCCGACCCGAGCCGCTGGGCCACATCTTGCGCGGCTCGAGCACCGACGTCGACGAGCGGAGGTGCGCCAGGGCGGCGGTGACGGTCTCGGGCTCCGGCCTCGCACCGGGCTCGGGCAGCCGGCCCGTGCACACCGAGCACCGCCCGCAGTCCTGCGCCGCTGCATCGTCGAGCGCCTCGCGCAGCTGGCGCATCAGGCAGCTGCTACCCGCCAGGTAGCTTCGCATCTGCTGCTGCTCGGCGCGCCGTGACGCGGCGACCGACGCGTAGCGCTGGGTGTCGTAGTGCCACGCGATTCCCGTCAGCTGGTAGCCGTCGCGAGTGCGCTCCACGGCGCCGGCGACGTCGAGGATCTTGAGCAGCGTCTCCAGGCGGCCGCGCCGCACGTCGGTGGCGGCCTCGATGGCCGGCACGCTTCGCGAACCCTCGCCCAGGGCGCCGAGGACGGTCCGCACGACCCGTTCCGGCGGCATGGCCGTCGAGTCGAAATAGGCCCAGATGGGCTCGTCCGCCGCCGTGGGCAGCAGTACTCCCGCGGCGCTGTCAAGCGCGCGCCCGGCCCGGCCGACCTGCTGGTAGTAGGAGATCGGGCTCGCCGGCGCGCCCAGATGGATCACGAAGGAGAGCGACGGGTGGTCATACCCCATCCCCAGGCTGCTGGTGGCAACGAGCGCGGTGAGCTCTCCGCTGAGCAGCGCTTGCTCTAGCCGGCCGCGCTCGTCGGGGTCGGTGCCCGACGAGTAGGCCGCCACCGCGAGGCCGCGGCTGGACAGGAAGTCGGCGAGCCGGGTGGTCTCGGCGACCGTGAGCGTGTAGACGATGCCGGAGCCGCTGAAGCGGGGCAGCGCGTCAGCGATCCAGGCGTACGCCTCGGCCGTGGTGGCCGTGGGCACGACCGACAGGGCGAGCGAGGTGCGGTCGAGCGGCCCGCGCAGGGTTAGGGTCTGGTCGCCGACCTGCTCGGCAATGTCGGCCGTGACGCGCTGGTTGGCGGTGGCGGTTGTCGCCAGCACGGGCGTGCCGGGTGGCAGCGCGGCGATCAGCTGGCGCAGTCGCAGGTAGTCGGGCCGGAAGTCGTTGCCCCAGTCGGAGATGCAGTGAGCCTCGTCGATGACAAGCATCCCGAGCCGCTGCCCGAGGGTGGGCAGTACTCGCTCGCGGAAGCCGAAGGAGTTCAGCCGCTCGGGGCTGACCAGCAGGACCTCTAGCTCACCGCCGAGCAGCCGAGCCTCGATGGCGTCCCACTCGTCGAGGTTGGCGGAGTTGAGCGTGGCGGCGGCCAGGCCGGCTCGCGTGGCCGCACCTACCTGGTCACGCATCAGCGCAAGCAAGGGTGAGACGACGAGAGTCGGCCCGGCCCCCGCCGCCCGGCGCAGGGCCGTTGCCACCCAGTAGACGGCGCTCTTGCCGGCACCGGTGCGCTGGACGTTGACCACCGACCGGCCATCGACCAGTGCGGCGATCGCCGCCTCCTGGTCGTCGCGCAGAACCGCCGACGGCCCGGCGATGCGGGCCAGCCACTCCTCCGCACGCTCGGCGAGAGGCGGCGGCCCGGTGGTGGGCGACGCAGCTGTGGTGGCCACGCCCCAACGCTAGCGGCCGGGCCCGACAGGATCCCGGTCGTCCACAGCCCCTCAGCGCTGCGGCTGCCTCCGCCGCAGCAATGACCAGCCAACATGACAAAGGGGCGGGTCGTGCGCGGTGCACACGACCCGCCCCTCCGTGAGGCTGGGAAAGTCAGACGGGACGTACCTGCTCGGCCTGCGGGCCCTTCTGGCCCTGCGTCACGTTGAACTCGACCCGCTGGCCCTCGTCGAGGGTGCGGTAGCCCGAGATGTCGATTGCCGAGTGGTGCACGAAGACGTCAGCGCCTCCGCCATCCTGGCTGATGAAGCCGAAGCCCTTCTCAGCGTTGAACCACTTCACGGTGCCCTGGGCCATTGTGGCTCCTCCGGGGTAGCACGACGGTCCCGCGTTTGCGGGCCCGGGTTGCGCGGAGGTGTCCGTCCCGGTGGGACCGGATGGTGGACGCCCGCTGTCAGAACCCGCGGGCGTCAAGACGTACGAGGACTGCAACTACAACCGGGGTCGAGGCTACCAGCCAACAGCCGACCGCACCAGCCCCCTCGCTCGGATCGTTCACGCCTCCTCGGCAAGGTCGAGCCAGGCCTCCTCGGCCGTCTGCGTCTCTGCCAGCACCTCGCGCAGCTCGGCATCGAGCCGGGCTACCGCCTCGTGGTCGCTGGCCGCCTCGGCCATCCGCTCGTGCAGGTCGCTGCGGCGCCGGTCGAGGCGCTGCATCGCGCGCTCCAGCCGCCCGAGCTCCTTGGTCCGCTGGCGGTCGTGCTCCCGGCTGTCGCCTCGGCGCCGCGCCGCGTCGTCCCGCGTCATCGCGCCGCCGCCCGCGACCCGCTCCGCCGGCGGCGCCTGCCTCCGGCGCTCGAGGTACTCCTCGATGCCGCCCGGCAGCGCCGCCAGCCGCCCATCACCGAGCAGGGCCACCACCACGTCGACGGTCCGCTCGATGAAGTAGCGGTCGTGGCTGACCACGACGAGCGAGCCGGGCCAGCCGTCGAGGACGTCCTCCAGGGCCTGCAACGTCTCGATGTCGAGGTCGTTGGTCGGCTCGTCCAGAAGCAGCACGTTGGAGCCCTCCAGCAGCAGCCGGAGCAGCTGCAGGCGCCGACGCTCCCCACCGGACAGCTCGCCGCACCGGGTCCACTGCTTGGCGGCGGGGAAGCCGAACGCCTCCAGCAGCTGGCCCGCTGTCAGCTCCCGGCCACCGGCGACCGGAAGCACGCGCCCGACCTCCTCCAGCGCCTCGAGCACGCGCATCGCCGGATCGAGCTCGACGACGTCCTGGGAGAGGTAGGCCAGGCGCACGGTCTTGCCGCGCCGCACCTCGCCGTGCTGCGGGGGGAGGTCTCCGGCGAGCAGGCGCAGCAGCGTGCTCTTGCCCGCGCCGTTGACCCCGACAACCCCGACCCGGTCACCCGGGCCGAGCTGCCAGGTGACGTGCTCGAGCAGCCGCCTGTCGCCGTAGCCGACAGTCACGTCCTCGAGGTCGTAGACAGTCTTGCCCAGCCGGACGGCGGCAGCTCGCTTGAGCACCATCGACTCGCGCGGTGCCGGCTCGTCGGCGATGAGGGCGTTGGCGGCGTCGATGCGGAACTGCGGCTTCGACGTGCGGGCCGGCGGCCCCCGGCGCAGCCATGCCAGCTCCTTGCGGACCAGGTTCTGCCGCCGCGACTCGGTGGCGACCGCGACCCGTTCACGCTCGGCGCGTGCCAGCACGTAGGCGGCGTAGCCCCCGTCGTAGGCCGCGACATCGCCGCGGCCGACCTCCCACGTCGTGCGGCAGACGGCGTCGAGAAACCACCTGTCGTGCGTGACCGTCAGCAGCGCACCGCGCCGCCGGGCGAGGTGGCCGGCGAGCCAGTCGACTCCCTCGACGTCGAGATGGTTGGTCGGCTCGTCGAGCACCAGCAGGTCCAGGCCGATGAGGCTGTCCTCGACGAGCAGCGCCGCGAGCGCGACCCGCCGGCGCTCCCCGCCGGACAGGGCGGCGACGTCCTGCTCCAGCCGGTCGCGCACACCCAGGCCGTCGAGCACCGCGCGGGTGGCAGCATCGCGAGCCCACTCGTGCTCGGGGCGGTCGCCCAGCACGAGCTGGCCGACGGTGCCGCCCGGCAGCCGGTCGGTCTGGTCGAGCAACCCGATGTGCAGGCCGGCGCGGGGCGCCACCCGCCCGCTGTCCGGCGGCTCCACGCCAGAGATGACCCGGACGAGCGTGCTCTTGCCGGCACCGTTGCGACCGACGACGCCGATCCGGTCGTTGTCATCGATGCCGAGCGACACTGCATCGAGCAGGGTCGTGGTGCCATGGGTCAGGCTGACGGCATCCAGGGTGACTAGCACGGCGCGTCCGAGGTTACCGGGGCACCTGTGCACCGGATGAGCAGCGGGCGAGAGGGGGCCGAGCGTGCTGGTCCTGCTCCCGCCCAGTGAGACCAAGGCCTCGGGCGGGACTGGGCCCTCGCTGCGCACCGCTGGGCTCGGGCCACCTCTCCTGGCCGCGGCCAGGGGGCCGTTGCTGGAGGCGGTCGCCCGGTTCTGCCGGGACGATCCCGCTGCGGCGACGGCCGCGCTGAAGCTCCCGGCGGGGAGCGCCGCGACAGCCCTCGCCGTGAACACGACAATGCTCGACGCGCCGACGATGCCCGCCATTGAGCGCTTCACCGGCGTCCTCTACGAGGCGCTGGATGCGAGCACGCTGACCGAGTCGCAGCGGGCCCGCGCCGCCGGCACCGTCGTGATCATGGATGGGGCGTTCGGGGCGGTCCGGGCGGACGAGCTGCTGCCCGACCACCGGGTCCCTGCCTCGGCAACGGTGCCGGGGGTGGGGTCGGTGACCGCCTGGTGGCGCCCGGCCCTGCGCGGGTACCTGCCGCTGTTGCTCGGCCACGGGCCAGTGCTCGACCTGCGTTCGACTGACTACGCAGCCATGTGGCCGGTGACGGGCCCGCTGCGCCGGCAGGTCGTCCCGGTCCGCGTGCTCGTCGAGCGGGGACGGGGGCGCGCGCGGGTGCTCCGGGCCATCAGCCATCCGGCCAAGGTCGGCAAGGGGCGGCTGGCCCGCGCGCTGTTGACTGCGCCCGTACTGCCCGGGGCAGGCGAGGGGATCACCTTCGCCCACGCGGTGTCCGACCTCGCCGAGGGGCTGGGCTTCCGGGTCGAGGTGCGCCGGGGCGCCGCCGACCAGGTGGCGCTCGACCTGATCAGCCGGGAGCCAGCCGCCCGGCGGCGCTGATTGCGCCCACGGACAGCCTGCCCGGCGTTACCCATCTCACGCTGTGCCTAACACCGTTGCGCCATCAACCAGGGGTGCGCCGGTTACGGTGACGGCAGCGGCCACGTGCACCGAAGGGCGGACGGCAGATGTCAGCGGTATCGACGAGCACGGACCAGCGGACGGACGAGACGGTCCGGGTCACCGGCGAGATCCGCGAGGGCACCTACGGCAGCAAGGTCGCCAAGGTCGAGCCGGGCGGGGCCGAGTACATCCCGGCCGACGAGCGCCACGGGCGGCCGCTCGACCTGTTCTGGACCTGGATGTCGCCCAACCTCGAGTTCGCGACGATCTTCGTCGGCGTCATCGCCGTACAGTTCTTCGGCCTGACGTTCTGGCAGGCCGTCCTCGGCATCTTCGTCGGCACGCTGCTCGGCTCGCTGAGCCACGGCGTGCTGTCGGCCCGCGGCCCACGGTTCGGGGTGCCGCAGATGATCCTGTCGCGGATCTCCTTCGGCTACCTCGGCAACATCCTGCCCGCCGGGCTCAACGCCGTGATCGCGGGCGTCGGCTGGTTCGCCGTCAACAGCGTGAGCGGGGCGCTCGCGCTCAGCACCCTGTTCGGCTGGTCGAAGGTGGCCTGCCTGGTCTTCATCGTGGCGCTGCAGCTGGCAGTCGCGTTCTTCGGGCACAACCTCGTCCACATGTTCGAGCGGGTCGCCTTCCCGCTGCTCGCCGCCGCGTTCGTGGTAGCCGGCGTCGTCACCGTGTCCAAGGCCCACCCGTCGTCGGTGCACGGCACCGGGGGCATCGGCGGCTTCCTGCTGACTGTCGGCGCCGCCTTCGGCTACGCCGCGGGCTGGAACCCCTACGCCACGGACTACACGCGCTACCTGCCCGGGCGCAGCAGCGGACGCGCAGCCGGGATCTGGGCGGGGCTTGGCGTGTTCGTCTCCTGCATGGCGCTCGAGGTCATGGGGGCGGCATCGACGACGATCGGCGGCCCGCCCAACGACAACCCGACCGCCGCGTTCACGGGGCACCTCGGCACCAACGTTGCCCACATCACGCTGCTGGCCATCGCGCTCGGGGCGGTGTCGGCCAACGCCATCAACATCTACTCCGGGGCGATGTCGTTCCTCGCCCTCGGCATCCGGCTGCCCCTGACGCTGCGCCGCGCGATCGTGGCTGCCGTCTTCGGCATCGTCGGCTTCGTGCTCGCCCTGTCCGGGCTCAACGACGCCGCCTCCAAGTACGAGAACTTCCTGCTGGTCATCTCGTACTGGATCGGCCCGTGGCTCGGCGTCTACTTCTGCGACCAGATCCTGCGCCGCCGTGACCGCGTCGACGGCTTCCTGTTCGACCGCCACCACCGTCCGTGGGGCGGCTTGGTGGCCATGGCTGTGGGGGCGGCCCTCTCGATCTGGCTGTTCTCGGCGCAGACCGAGTACGTCGGGCCCATCGCCAAGGCGCACCCTGGCATCGGCGACATCACCTTCGGCGTGGGCTTCGTGCTCGCTGCACTGCTGTATGCGGCCTTCTTCCGCTTCCAGCATGGCCGTCGCAACGAGACGCTGGTCCTGCCCGAGTAGCAGCCAGCCCCGACCAGCGGCCGGCGCTGGCGTCAGCGCAGGAAGGTGACCGGCTCCTCGGTCCCGTCCCAGGTGACCGTGGTGCGGGCGGGCTCGGTGCGCGCCACGATGCGCCCGCCCCGCACGACCAGGAACCGGCGTGTCACCAGGCGCAGGGCGTCGAGGTCGGTCGGGGCAGCTAGGACGACGAGGTCGGCCGGCCCGCCCTCACGCAGCCCGTAGTCGTCGAGCCCGAGTGTCGTCGCGGCGTCCGTCGTGATCATGCGGATGAGCCGGTGCAGCTCGTCCTCACCACTCATGTGGGCGAGGTGCGCGAGCACGAACGCCGCCTGCATCGGGTCGCCGTAGCCGAGCGGGTACCAAGGGTCCATCACCGAGTCGTGACCGATGCAGACGGTGACGCCCGCCTCCTGCAGCTGCTTGATCCGGGTGTGCCCGCGGCGGATCGGGCCGGTGTCGAACCGGCCCTGGAGCACGGCGTTGTCGAGCGGGTTCGTGACCATCGTCAGCCCCGCGCGGGCAATGTTGGCGATCAGCCGCGCGGCGTAGGCGTTGTTGTAGGAGTGCATCGCGGTGGTGTGGCTGGCCGTAACCCGCCCCGACATCCTCCGCCGGATGGTCTCGGCTGCCATCACCTCGACGAAGCGTGAGTGCTCGTCGTCGGTCTCGTCGCAGTGGATGTCGACAGCGAGACCGTGGTCCTGCGCCAGCGCCATGACGAAGCGGACGGACTCCACGCCGTCCTCGCGGGTCAACTCGTAGTGGGGGATGCCGCCGACGACGTCGGCACCGAGCTCGACCGCCTTGCGCATCAGCTCGCGGCCGCCGTCGTAGGCAAGGATGCCCTGCTGCGGGAAGGCGACGATCTGCAGGTCGATCATCCCGCGGACCTCCTCCCGCAGCTCGAGCAGTGCCCGCAGCGCTCGCAGCTCCGGGTCGCAGACGTCGACGTGGCTGCGCACGTGCTGCACCCCGCCCGCCAGCTGCCACTTCAGGACCTGCCGGACCCGGGTCTGCACATCCTCAGTAGTGAGATCCTTGGCCCGCTCGGCCCACACCGCGATGCCCTCTAACAGCGACCCGGAGACGTTCGGGCGGGGCTGGCCCTGGGTGAGGACGGCGTCGAGGTGGATGTGTGGCTCGACCAACGGCGGCGTGACGACGCGGCCACCGAGGTCGACCGTCTCCCGGGCGTCGGGCCCGGTCCTGGCCGAGCCCGTGAGCAGCCGCAGGGTGCCGTCCTCGACGGCGAGGTCGACGGGCTCGGCCGGGGCGGTCGCATCCCCGGTGTCGAGCAGGCGTCCGTTGCGCAGCAGCAGGTCGATCACGGGCCGACGCTATCGGGGGTTGCTGACGGCAGCTCCGGGCCCCGTTGCACGCTGCTGTACCAGCAAGCAGCGGTAGATGGGGCTGATCGGGGGCAGGGGGCGCCCAGCCTGGGGAGCGCCGTGCATTTCGGCCGGGCTACCGTGCCCCGGCACCGCGCAGCGCGGGCCAGAAGCCGCGCATCACCGCCTGCCGTTCGGCGTTCCGCCAGGCCCGCTGCCCGAGGGGACCCGGCGCGAACGCCGCACGGCTCCGGCGCGAAGACTGCACGCCCAGCACCCCAGCCCGGCCGAGGACGAGCGCCGCGACGACCAGCGGGACCAGTGGAGCTAGGCCGCCCACCCGCACTGCCAGCACCATCGCGGCCGCCGCGCCGAGCGGCAGCACGGCGAGCGTCAGCAGCAGCGCCCGCAGCGAGCGCCAGAACCTGGGGTCCGAGCGGAACGGCTCGGCGACAGCGAGCCCTGAGGCGGGCGATCTGATCACGCCATCACCGTCGACCCGGCGGCGCCGTGACTGCTCCGCCGGACGGGTGGTAACCGGCCCCGTCGGCGGGTAGTCAGGTCCCGTGCAGACGACCGGTTCCATGCAGACGACAGCGGCCGCGGGTGAGACCTTCCGTAGAGGTGTCGAGGCCCACGACCTCGACCTGTCGCTGTCGGTCGTCAGCCCCTCGGTGGTGTTCCACAGCCCCGTCGTCCATCGTCCGTACGAGGGCCGCGACGCGCTGCGCCGGATCCTGTCCGCCGTCAATCAGGTCTTCGAGGACTTCCGCTACACCGCCGAGTTCTCCTCCGCCAGCGGCCACGTCCTGATGTTCTCGTGCCGGGTGGGCGACCGCGCGCTCGACGGCGTCGACATCCTGCGGGTGGGCGCCGACGGGTTGGTCGACGACTTCACCGTCATGGTGCGGCCGTACTCGGCGGCGACGGCGCTGCGGGAGCGGATGGCGGCGTTGATGGCCGGCGCCTGAGCCGGTCCGCGCGCAGGGCCGTGATGCCCGCCGCGATGATCCAGGCGTCGACCACCGTCAGGCCGAGGCGCTGCAGGCCACCGGCCGGCGGTAGCAGGATGCTCCCCGTCAGCGCGGCTGCGGCGACTAGACCGGCAGCTGCGGAGATGCCCGCGCCACCGCGCCGTCCCGACCTGCGCAGCCCACGAGCCGCTAGCAGCGGCGTCGCGGCCATCGCCACGTAAGAGACTCCCGCGGCAGCGGCGTGCGCCCCACTGCCCGTCCCCGCCCCATCGACGCCGAGCGGGAAGGCGGCGACGGCAAGGGAGCTGCCCCCCGCCGCCAGCAGGGAGCCGGTCACCGCCTTCGTACCGACCAGCCGGCCCAGGCGCGGAGCAGCGAGGGGCACGAGCAGTCCGAAGGCGACGAGCCCGCCGGTCATCAGCCCTCGAGTCGGCGTCCCCAGCCTGGCCAGGCGGCTGATGGTGTCGACGATCGGGTCGTATCCCGACGTCTGGACGCCACCGACCACCCAGGCCGTGATGAAGGAAGCCGGTCCCGCGACTGCAGCTGCTCCGGCGAGCCGGGTCACGGGGAGGAGCCGGCCGATCCCGGCTCGTTGGCAGCACGCGCCTCGGCGATGCGGTGCGGTATCCGCAGCAGGCGAAGCGAGGTCACGAACACCACGCCGCCGACGACGTTGCCGAGTGCTGACCAGGCCAGGGCCGACAGCCAGTCGAGGTAGCCGTAGGGAGCACCCGCGTGCAGGCCGGCGAACATCAGCAGCGAGTCGAGCACCGAGTGGAAGAGCTGACCGCCCGCCAGCAGCGCACCGAACAGGATGGCGGGGACGATCCGCACACCGGGGCTGTCGACACCGCGCAGCATCCGCGTCATGAGCGTGATGACCAGTCCGGCCAGTACCGCGAGCGCGAACGAGTGCCGGTTGACGCCCAGCTGGGTGTAGTGGGTCGCGGCTTCGACGGCAGTGGCCTTGAGGTCGGGCGAGCTTCGATGATCAGCCAGGTGATCACCCACCCACCGACGAGGTTCAGGGCAAGCGTCGTCCCCCACAGGCGCGCCAGCGCGCCGGGCGTGCCCTTGCGAGCCACGACAGCCGTAACGGGGACCAGGAAGTTCTCGGTGAACAGCTCGCTGCGAGCGAGCAGCAGTGCCACGAAGCCGACCGAGAACGCGAGCCCGGCGAGCAGCGTGTCGTGCGTCTTCGCCATGACGACGAGGTAGGCGAACACGCCCGTGCCGACGTCGATGCCCCCGAGCAGGCCGGTCTGGACAAGGGGCAGCCATGGGCGCGCCCGCCGGTCCGCACCCTCGCTGACGATCCGCTCGAAGGCGTCCTGGATGTCAGGTTCAGGCTCGGTCTCGGGGGGCGGAGTCGGCTGAGGCACGTTGTCCTGCCGGGGCAGTCCCGCGATGCTCAGCCCCGCTGCTGTGCCGGCTCGGCGTCGGGCAGCACGATCGTGCGCGGCTGCGTCCCGGCGTCCTCACCTGCCTGCTCGGGCAGCAGGTCGACGAGCATCGTGAGCTCATCGGCGAGGTACGCGGCCATCGTGTCGAGGTCGGGCACCAGCTGACGGCAGGCGATGAGCCCGAAGTGCAGCGTGCCGCCGTACCCGAGCACGGTGATGTTGAGCCCCTGCCCGTCCGCGATGGCGGAGGCCGGGAACAGTGCCTCAAGCTTGGCGCCGGCGTAGTAGTACGGCCCGGACCCGCCGGGAACGTTCGAGATGATCAGGTTGAACGGGTTCGCCCGCTCCAGCAGCCGCAGCCGCGCCGACAGCCGCATCGCCTGTCCTGCGATTGCGGGCATCGCCACCTGCGTGACATCAGCGAGCAGGCTCGCCGGAAGCGCGCCGTGCTGGTCCTTGGCCACCCGCATCGCCTCGTGCACGCCGACGAGCCGCTCCCGCGGGTCGTCGACGTTGGTCGGGATCGCGGCCAGCATCATCGACACCTGGTTGCCGAGCTTGCCCTGCTGCTCCTGGGTGCGGATGGAGACGGGCACGGCCGCGACGAGCGGGTCGGCCGGCAGCGCGTCGCGGTCGATCAGCCAGCGGCGCAGCGCCCCGGTCGACAGGGCCATGACGACGTCGTTGACAGTGACGCCGGCTGCGTTCTTCACGCGCTTGACGTCGTCGAGCGACACCTCCTGCAGGGCCCAGCGACGGTGAGGTGACACCGGGGCGTTGAACGGGGTGCGCGGGGCGCGCAGCCCGGCGTGGGTGAGCACGAAGCGTGAGCTGGGGCGCAGCAGCCTGTCGATGATGGGCAGCCGTGGCCGGACGTCGCTGCCGGCGAGCGCCGGCAGGGAGCGCACGACGTCGGCGGCCAACCGCGCACCGCGCAGGGGCTGGCCGGCCAGCGACAAGGTGCTCCGGGCGAGCAGTGAGAGCGGCGAGGGCGGCTGCTCCGGCGGCGGAGTCGTGAGCTGCCCGATGTCCCGCCCGTCGGGAGACTCGTCCATCACGGCGGCGAGTAGGTCGTTGCCGGAGACGCCGTCGATGGCGGCGTGGTGCACCTTCGTGTAGACCGCCACACGGCCGTCTTCGAGGCCGGTTATGAGGTAGGCCTCCCAGAGCGGGCGGGTGCGGTCAAGCGGTCGGGCGTGTAGCCGAGCGACCTGATCGGTCAGCTGCGTGCGCGTACCCGGAGCCGGCAGGGCGATCTCGCGCACGTGGTACTCGATGTCGAAGCAGGGGTCCTCGATCCAGTACGGCTGGTCCAGCCCGAACGGCACCTCGACGAGCCGCCGCCGGAAGGGCGGGACCAGCGGCAGCCGCGAGTCGATCAGCCCGGTGAGGCGGGCCAGGTCGAACGGCTCGGTGACGCCCTCGGTGTTGAGGATGGACACGCTGCCGACGTGGCCGTAGACGGACGGGCTCTCGAGGGCGAGGAACGCCGCGTCGAGTCCGGTGAGCTGCTGCATGTGATGACTCCAAGGAACCGGGGGCAGCCAGGGGCAAACCAGGGGCGTTGTGCAGCGCTCCTACCCACGACCTGTCACGGTATGACGCGCGTCACCCAACTGCCGCCCAATCGGCGGCAGCGGGTCCAAGCGGAATCAGTCTCGCGGCGCCGGTCGCCCCGCCGCGTGTCGACCCCGCTGGATGGGGGTGCGCCCGAACGGCTGCGGCGGGCGGGGCATGAGGGCTGTGCGCCGAGCGATCGGCCGCACCACCGGCTTCTCACTCGTCACCGTCACCGGCTCACCCTCGTGGTCGAGCTCGATCGCCACGAGCGCGTCGCCGTTGTCGCGCAGCGAGTACGTGACCTGCTTGTGGTCGAAGTCGACGGACAGCCGGTGGCCGTGCCAGCGGATGGCGAAGCTCAGGCGCTTGAGCTTGGAGGGCAGCGCAGGGGCGAAGGACAGGTGACCGTCGTGGTCGCGCATCCCTCCGAGGCCCGCGACGACGGCGAGCCACGACCCGGCGAGCGAGGCGATGTGCAGCCCGTCGCGGGTGTTGTGCTCGAGGTCGCGCAGGTCCATCAGGGCGGCCTCACCGAGGTAGTCGTGCGCCAGCTCCAGGTGGCCCACCTCTGCGGCAATGACCGACTGGGTGCACGCCGACAGCGACGAGTCGCGCACGGTTCGGCGCTCGTAGTAGTCGAAGTTGCGCGCCTTCTGCTCGGGTGTGAACGCGTCACCGCGCCAGTGCATGGCGAGGACGAGGTCCGCCTGCTTGAGGACCTGCTTGCGGTAGAGGTCGAAGTACGGGAAGTGAAGCAGCAGGGGGTACTGCGAGGCATCTGTCGCCTCGAAGTTCCACTCCGCGTGGTTGGTGAAGCGCTCGGCCTGCGGGTGGACGCGCTTCTCCTCGTCATACGGCAGGTAGGTCGCGTCGGCGATGCTGCGCCAGTGGTCGATCTGCTCCTCGTCGACGCTCAGGGCGGCGGCGTGCTGCGGGTGTCGTTCACAGACGTCGGCCGCGCCGCGCAGGTTCCGCTGCGCCATGAGGTTGGTGTAGACGTTGTCGTCGGCGACAGCGCTGTACTCGTCCGGGCCGGTCACCCCCGGCAGGTGGAAGGTGAAGTGGTCGTCGATGTGACCGAGCGAGTCCCATACGCGCGCTGTCTCGACGAGCAGCGGCAGGGCGACTGTCGCGTCGAAGTCGACGTCCTGTGTGGCGTGGACATAGCGCAGCGCCGCGTCGGCGATGTCAGCGTTGATGTGGAACGCGGCGGTGCCAGCCGGCCAGTAGCCCGAGCACTCCTGCCCGCGGATCGTCCGCCAAGGGAACGCGGCTCCGTCGAGCCCGAGCGTGATGGCGTGCTGCTTGGCGATGTCGATGGTCGACAGCCGCCAGCGCAGGGCGTCGGCGGCGGCCGCGGGATGGGTGTAGGTCAAGACGGGCAGCACGAAGTTCTCGGTGTCCCAGAACGTGTGGCCGTCATAGCCCGGGCCGGTCAGCCCCTTGGCTGCGATGGCCCGCTGCTCGGCGCGTGCCCCGGCCTGCAGGACGTGGAACAGCCCGAACCGCACGGCCTGCTGCACCTCGTCGTCGCCCTCGACGTAGATATCGGCGCCGTCCCAGAAGGTGTCCAGGTAGGTGCGCTGCTCGTGGCGCAGCAGGTCCCAGCCGGCATGGCGGGCACCCACGAGCGCGCCGACCACCTGGTCGCGCAGAGCCTGCACCGTGCGCTGGCTCGACCAGCCGTAGGAGAGGTACTTGACGATCCGCAGTGTCTCGCCCGGCTTGAGAACGGCTGTCACAGCGGTCCACGCGACGTCTGGCTGCGAGCCGTGCTCGACCTCGGTGCTGGGCGGCCCCTCGACGTCGTGCGTCATCGCCGCTGCCATCAGCAGCTTGCTGGTGCGGGTGCGGTGCACCAGCACCGAGACGGCGGGCAGCGTGTCGTCACGGTCGGCTCGCTGCCACACGGCATCGAACTCGCCGACGAGCGGTTCGGCCAGGGCAGCGGCGACCCGGGGGTCCCCGCCGCGGGGAGGCTCAGGCTCGTTGGCCACGAGCTCGGACTGCACGATGACCCGCGTCGGCTCGTCGAGCACCTCGAGCTCGTACTCGATGGCAACGATCGAGCGCTGCGAGAACGAGACGAGCCGGGTGGTCTTTAGCCGGATGACCCGCCCCGCCGGCGACTGCCACACGCAGCTGCGTCGCAGCACGCCCTCGCGCATGTCGAGGATCCGCTCGTGCTCGCGCAGCACCCCGTAGCGGACGTCGAACGGCTCGTCGTCGACCAGCAGGCGGATCACCTTGCCGTCGGTCACGTTGACGATGGTCTGGCCCTCGTCCGGGAAGCCGTAGCCGGCCTCGGCATAGGGCAGCGGCCGGTTCTCGAAGAACGAGTTGAGATAGGTGCCGGAGGCGCCGTGGGGGTCGCCCTCGTCAAGGTTGGCCCGCAGTCCGATGTGCCCGTTGGACAGGGTGAACAGCGACTCGGTGCGGGCGAGCCGGTCGAGGTCGAGGTGCGGCTCGCGCACGACCCATGGTTCGACCGGCAGGTCGAAGGGGTTGGCGGTCACGCCGTGGCCTGCCCGCCCGTGAGCAGCTCGTCGAGGTCGGTCACCACGATTGTCGCTCCGTGCTTGCTGAGGTCCTGCGCATGCTCGCCGTCCTGCAGCCTGTCGACGCCGACGACGGCGCCGAACTTGCCCGCGCGGCCGGCCTGCACGCCGGCGGTGGCGTCCTCGAAGACGACGGCCTGCGCCGGCTCGACGCCGAGCTCCTTCGCCCCGGCGAGGAAGGTGTCCGGTGCCGGCTTGCCCGCGAGGCCCTGTGCGGCGGCGGTCGAGCCGTCGACCCGTGCTTCGAGCAGGTCGGAGAGCCCGGCTGCCTCGACGACGTCGCGGCAGTTTGCCGACGAGGACACGACCGCCCGGCGCATCCCGGCATCGCGCGCGGCCTTGAGGTAGCGGATCGAACCCTCGTACGCCTCGACCCCGTCGTTCTTGATCCGCTGCAGCAGGTCGACATTCTTCTTGTTGCCGAGTCCGTTGACTGTGGGAGCACCCGGCGGGTCGTCGGGGCTGCCCTGGGGCAGCGTGATGCCGCGTGAGGCAAGGAAGTCGCGCACGCCGTCGGCCCGCGGCTTGCCGTCGACGTACGTGGAGTAGTCGGCGCCGCTGAACGGCTGGAACCCCTCGCCGTCACGCGCCTGCAGGAACGTGTCGAATGCTGTCTTCCACGCGGCCTGGTGGACGACTGCGGTCTTGGTCAGGACGCCGTCGAGGTCGAACAGGCACGCGGTCGTACCGGGAGGCAGCCCGAGGCGCACAGCCGCATCCTGCGAGTCGGGCTGCTGCGCTGGCACAGGCTGGTCCGATGGCACAGGCCCTCCGATCGTCATGGCGCATCCGCTACCGGATGCGCAGCTGGGCGGTCGCCCCTGCGCCTGATGATGACGCATCGTCGCAGAACGGCGGCCCACAGGGGCGATGTGGCCGCATCCGTGCACAGCCCACTCAGGCTGCATCGCCCAGGGGATGCGACACGGGTTCGCCCGGACGGGTGACGGAGGGGCCCGGGCGCGGGTAGGGAGCCGTGGTGACTCCAGCGCCAAGCCCCGCGTCGGCCCCCGTGCCGAGCCGAGCAAGGGCTGCTGACCGCTCGGAGCTCGAAGCGGAGTACCTGCGGCTGGTGCGAGACGACCTGCCCGCCCTTGCGGGGGCCGGTGGGTGGGTCGTCCGTGACGACCACTGCTTCGGACGCATCCTGCTCGACCACGCGGTCGGACGCTGCTGGTATGAGGTGCTCGACCGGCGCCGCGTGGCCTTCCGCCAGCTCGAGGACGACCAGCTCCGGGCGGCGCTCGTGCTGGCCCGGCGGATCGCCGCGGAGGGCGATTCGCTGCTGCGCCGGCTCGATGCGCAGAGCCGGCAATGGCGCGGCAAGCCCAGGCGCCGCGGCGCGCTCGACATCAGGGGGCAGCCTCCGGTGAGGGCTGGTACCAGCGCCGAGGCTGCCGGGGGCCGTGCCATCCCCCCGGCGACGGGCAGCCACGTCGTACTGGACTCCGCCGACAGCGAGGCGTACGCCTCGCTGCGCAACCGCCCGATGCCGCGGGCCGAGCGGTACGCCATGGGCAAGGCCCTGCGCCAGCAGGTGCCACGGTCCTCCCTGGCCGACTGGTTCCCGCCGGGCGACCGCCGTGATCCGGTGGTGCAGCTGGCCGAGGCGCACGAGGGCCGGGTGCCCGAGCTCGTCGCCATCCGGGTGGGGCGGATGGTGGGCTCGCCGTACGGCTTCCTGCGTGGTGCGGCCGCTCTCATGGCGGAGGACGTCGCCGGGTTGCCCTCGACCGGGGTCATGCCCGTCATCTGCGGTGACGCCCACGTGGGCAACGTCGGCTTCTAAGGCTCGCCTGAGCGAGAGCTGGTGCTCGACCTCAACGACTTCGACGAGGCGCATCCAGGGTGCTGGGAGTGGGACCTGCGCCGGCTGGCGGCGAGCATCTGGGTCGCGGGGCGCCAGAACGGGTTCAACGAGCACGCGTGCGCCGAGGCGGCAGCGGCCAGCGCCCGTGCCTACCGGCGGCAGCTCGGGGAGCTTGCCGACCAACCGCTGCTCGCCCGCTCGCTGGAGCGGCCGGACATCGCACGCGTCAAGGCCTCCGCCGGTGACAGGTCGCTGCGCAAGGAGCTCAAGCGCGCCGCCCGCCGGGCACAGGGGCGCACCAGCGACCGCGCGCTGCCCCGTCTCACCGAGCGCCACCACGGCGAGCGCCGCATCGTCGCCGACCCGCCACTGGTGACCAGGCTTCCCGAGGCGGAGGCGACCAGGCTGGCTGATGCGCTGGACGGCTACCTGACGACGCTCGCGCCGCACTGGCGCCGTGTGCTCGGTGGGTACACCCTCGTCGATGTCGCGCACAAGGTCGTCGGCGTGGGCAGCGTCGGGTTGCGGGCATACGTCGCGCTGCTCGAGGGCAGCAGCCCTGACGACGTGCTGTTCCTGCAGCTGAAGCAGGCGCGCCGCTCAGTGCTGGCCCGGTTCGTCCACGGCGACTCGGTGTGGCATCAGCACCAGGGTCAGCGGGTCGTGGAATACCAGCAGACCCTGCAGGCCGTCAGCGACCCGCTGCTCGGCTGGACGAGCATGAGCGGCCTGCAGCTCTACGTCCGGCAGTTCCGCAACATGAAGGGCGCCATCGCGCTCGACGGCATCAACCCGGCGGCCCTGATCGACTACGCGGGCATCTGCGGCGGTCTGCTCGCCAAGGGGCACGCCCGTACCAGCGGCGCCTCGATGATCTCGGGCTACCTGGGGCGCTCGGACAAGGTCGACATCGCCCTCGTCCGCTTCGCGCGGGCCTACGCCGACCAGACCCAGAGCGACCACGCGCTGCTCGCCGCTGCCGCCCGGCGCGGTGAGGTGTCGGTGGAGTACGGCGTCTGAGGCAGGGATGGGGTCCCCCGCGTGCGGGCCGCGGGAGCCGGGGCACAGTGGAGCGATGACCGAACCCATCAGCCGGTTTCCGGTGCCGGACATCGCCGAGCTGCCCGAGGACCTGCGTGAGCGCATCCTCGACGTGCAGCAGCGCACCGGGTTCGTCCCCAACGTCTTCCTGGCCATGGCGCACCGGCCGGCCGAGCTGCGCGCGTTCATCGGCTACCACGACGCGCTGATGGACTCGGGCGTCGGCCTCACCCGGGCCGAGCGCGAGATGATCGTCGTGGCGACGAGTGCAGCCCGGCAGTGCCCGTACTGCGTCGTCGCGCACGGTGCGATCCTGCGGGTCCGGGCCAAGGACCCTTTGCTGTCGGACTTCATCTCGACCAACTACCGGGCGGCGGGGATCAGCGAGCGGCAGCGGGTGATGCTCGACTACGCCTTGAAGGTGTCGCTGACCCCGGAGCAGGTCGAGGAGGCCGACCTGCAGCTGCTGCGCGAGCACGGCTTCGACGACGAGGCCATCTGGGACATCGGCGCCATCACCGCCTTCTTCGCCATGTCCAACCGGATGGCACACGTGATGGCGCTACGGCCCAACGAGCAGTTCCACCTGATGGGCCGGGTGCCCAAGGGCAGCTAGGCAGGGCCCGGCGGCCGCCTACCAGAGCTCGAGCGAGCGTTCGAAGATGCCAGCGACGTCCTGCTCGCCGACGGGCCTGGGGGCGGTCGCGAGCAGCCGCTGCTGCTTCATCGTCCCGCCGACCAGCTCGTCGATGTCGTCCTTCTCGTAGCCGACGCCGCCGATGCCGTTGGGGATGCCGACGTCGCGCATCACCTGCATGAGCGCTGCCGGCAGGCGCTCGGCTCCCTCGTGGGAGCTGTCGAGGTCGGGCGCCAGCAGGTCAGCCACCTTGAGGTGGCGCTCGGGGTTGGCCGCGAAGGTGAACCGGAAGGCCTCCGGCGCGGTCAGGCTCACCGACATCCCGTGCGGCACCATCGCCTCGTCCGCCGGGTAGCCCTCGGGGTGGAAGTCCTTCACCTGCCCGGCGATGGGGTAGGCGTTGGCGTGCGGGATGTGCACGCCCGCGTTGCCGAACCCGAGCCCGGCGAAGGTCGCGGCCATCGCCATGTCCATCCGGGCCTGGAGGTTGTCGCCCTCCTTGACGGCGGTGCGGAACGAGCGGGCCATCAGGGTCAACGCCTTCTCCGACCACATGTCGGCGACCGGGTTGGCGCCGCAGTACGGCACCCGCTGCTCGGGCTTCTTGTGCTCGAAGGAGGTGTAGGCCTTGGCGGTGTAGCTCTCAAGGGCGTGGCACAAGATGTCCATCCCGCTGGCTGCCGTCACCCCGGATGGCTGGCTCATGGTCAGCAGCGGGTCGACGACAGCGAGCGTGGGGCGCAGCCGGGCGTGGCTGATGCCGGTCTTGACCCGCAGGGACAGGACGTCGAGCACGCAGATCGTCGTGCTCTCCGAGCCCGTCCCGGTCGTCGTGGGGACGGCGACCAGCGGGTTGAGCGGCTTGTCGGGATTCTGACCGCCGCCGACCGGGGCGTTGATGTAGTCCATCAGCTCGCCCGGGTTGGTGAGCATGAGGTTGATGGCCTTGGCGGTGTCGATGCTGGACCCGCCACCGACCGCGACGAACGCATCCCACGGCCCGGACTCCCGCGCGGCATCGACGGCGGCCTGCAGGCTGACGTCGGTCGGCTCGACGTGTACGCCGTCCCACACCTGCGCCTCGATGCCGAACTGGGCCATCTGGTCGGCCACGCGCTGCGGATGGCCGGTGGCGGCGATGCGAGGGTCGGTGACGACGAGGACCCGCTTGGCGCCGTAGAGGCTGAGGTCGTAGCCGACCTCGTCAGCCGCGCCCGCGCCGAACTTCAGCTGTGGCGCGCCGTAGGTGAAGATGCTCTCCGGGGTGTCGGGCTGCCCAGCACCGATCTTCTCGTCGCTCATGACGCTCCCTACGCTCGCTCGTCTGGGTACCTGATGCTCAATTCAGTGGATGTCAATCGGCTGGCCATCTGCCCCGAGCGGCCCGGGAACGCCTCGAAAGCGGTACGGCTCAGCGGGCCGGCCGGGCTGGCACACCCACGCCTGGCCCGACTCCCTGCTGCCGGCGGCTTCGAGGACGGCGGCGGCGACGTCGTCGGCTTCGAGCAGCGGCAGCCCGACCTGCGTGAAACGCTCGCGGTAGGCGTCGATCAGCGGCGTGGAGACGAAGCCCGGGCAGATGCAGGTGACAGTCACGCCGTCGGCCTTCAGCGGTTGCGCCAGTGACCGGGTGAGGCCGACGACAGCGTGCTTGGTCATTGAGTAGATCGGGTCCTGCGGGTAGGCCGTCAGGCCGGACAGCGAGGCTGTCACCACGATCGAGCCTCCACCGCTGCGCCGCAGAGCCGGTAGCGCCGAGCGCACGCCGAACACGACGCCATCGACGTTGACGCCGACAATGGTCCGGTACTGCTCGAGATCCAGCTTGTCGATCGGGGTCTCGCCGGTGGTGATGCCGGCGTTGAGCACGACCAGGTCGAGCCGCCCGTGCTCACGCTCCGCCGCGTCGACAGCGTGCTGGACCGAGCCGAGGTCGCTGACGTCGGTGCGGACGAACGAGCCCCCGACATCCTCGGCCGCCTGCCGGCCGGCCCTCTCGTCGCGGTCGGCGAGCACGACTGGGCTGCCCTCGGAGCTGAGCAGGCGGGCCGTAGCCAGCCCGATGCCGCTGGCCCCACCGGTGATCAGTGCCACCCGCGGCATGTCAGTGCTCCTCCGGCCGGAGCACGGTCAACCTGACGCTGACCACGTCAGCCACCCGCAGCTCTGCCCGCCGGGCGCTCCCACATCGTGCTCACACCCGGTCTCGCAGCTCCCGGCGAAGGATCTTGCCGGTGACTGTCTTGGGCAGCTCGTCGACGAGGACGACACTGCGCGGGTACTTGTACGCCGCCATCCGCTCCTTGCAGTGTGCGATCAACTCTTCGGGAGTTGCTGACGCACCCGCCTTGAGGCTGATGTAGGCCTTGACCGTCTCTCCCCGCTTCTCGTCCGGCACCCCGACGACAGCTGCCTCGCGGACCGCCGAGTGCTCGGCGAGGACGTCCTCGACCTCACGGGGCCAGACCTTGTAGCCGGAGGCGTTGATCATGTCCTTCTTGCGGTCGACGATGAAGACCCAGCCCTGCTCGTTCATGAAGCCGACGTCGCCGCTCTTGAGGGCTCCGCCGGGGAGGTTGGCGGCTGTCTCTTCAGGCTTGCCCCAGTAGCCGGCCACGACCTGCGGTCCGTCGGCGACGATCTCGCCGACCTCGCCGAGTGGCGCGTCCTGCCCGTCGTCCCCGACGATCCGCACGATCGTGTTCGGCACCGGGACGCCGACCGACAGCGCCCCGGAGGTCGTGTCGACCGGTGACGGGGAGCCGAAGGGAGTCGCCGTCATCGGCGACGTGGTCTCGGTGAGCCCGTATGCGTTGTGCACCTGCTTGCCGGTGGCGGCGAGGAACCCCTTCTCCGCCGTCGGCGAGATGGGAGCGCCCCCGGAGTAGATGGAGGTGAACGACGAGAAGTTGTCCTTGCTGAAACCAGGAGCGTGGATCAGCCCGTTCAGCGCGGTGATGGCTCCGATCGTGAAGGTCGGCCGGTGCTCGGCCAGGGCGTCGAGCACTACCTGCGGCTCGAACCGGTACGCGAGGATCAGCGGCATCGGGGTCAGCAGGCTGACGGCGATGTGGCCGATCAGGCCGGTGATGTGGAACAGCGGCGCGACTCCGAACACCGACCCCGACGCATCCAGGTGCATCCAGTCCCGGTAGACCTGCGCCGTGAAGACCACGTTGCGGTGGGTGTTCTCGGCTCCCTTGGGCACGCCGGTGGTTCCGGAGGTGTAGGTGAGGAACGCGATGTCGTCCAAGCCGAGGGAGACCGGTGGCGGAGCCTGGCCGGAGTAGCGCCCGGTGAACTCGAGCAGGTCCGTCGTGTCGTCGAAGTGCTGGCGGGTGACGCCTTTGAACAGGCGCTCGTCGTTGCGGGTCTGGAACTCCAGCTCGCTGGTCGTCAGCACCAGGCGGACGTCGGTGTCGGGCACGACCTCGCGAGCCACCTCCTCGTACAGCGACTCCAGAGCGAGCAGCACGACAGCGCCGGAATCCTTGAGCAGGTAGGACAGTTCTCGCTTCCGGCTCATGGGGTTGATCGACACCATCACCCCGCCCGCCTTCCAGCTCGCCACCATTGCGATGACGAACTGGGGGACGTTCTGCAGGTAGACGGCCAGCCGCTCGCCCCGCTGGAAGCCGCTGTCGAGCAGTCCGCTCGCGAGCGAGTCGGTGAGCTCGTCGAGCTCCTGGCGGGTGATCTGCCCGTCGAAGTAGCGCAGGGCCACCGCCGACGGGTCGGCCGCGACTCCGCTCCGGAACATGTCCAGTGCGTTGTCGTGCTCGAGGGAGTAGTCGGCGGGCTGGTCGTTGTAGAGCGAGAGCCAGGGGCGCTCGTCGTAGACGCTCATCCGGATCCCTACTTGATCGCGATGGGGTTGACCGGCGAACCGCTGCCCTTGGCCACCTTGAGCGGGGCCGCGACGTACAGGAAGGCGTACTGGCCGTCATCGGCGCAGTCAGCGGCGAGCTGCTCGAGGTCGCAGATCTCGGTGAAGGCGATGCCGAGGTTGCGCATGAGGGCGTTGTGGAGCACCAGCGCCACGCCGTTGGCGGGGTCGGTCGTCACCTCGTTGGCGATGGTGTCGGTGACGAGGTTGGGGATCTCCATGTCCTGGAACCACTGCACCAGCTCGGGGCTGTAGACCAGGCCGGGCTCGCAGAAGTTCTCGTAGAACTTCTCGCCCTGCTCGAAGTACAGCTTCAGGAAGTTGGTCCGCAGGATCAGGATGTCGTTCTTCTGAATGGGCATTCCCTGCGCTTCGGCACACGCCTGCAGGTCCTCGTGCGTGTACGTCTCGGCGGCCTCGAGGTTGTCCTTGCCGCGGAAGCGGGCCATGTCGAGCAGCAGCCCGCGGCCCACTACGCCCCGCTGGGCGATGGGCTCGACGCTGGCCTTGTCCATGCCGCCCACGGTGGTGCGCGCGTCGAACCCGTTCCAGAGCTTGCCGTCGTACCAGACGTGGCCGAGCGCGTCGTACTGCGTGGAGCCCTGCAGGAAAGCGTTGATCTTGTCATCGGCGTAGTGCAGCCCGCCAGGGTAGGCGGGCGCGTCGGGTCCGTCCCAGTTGGACTCGTCGAGGACCTGGGTGCGTTCAGCGGGCGTGCGACCCGGCCACACCGGGTCGCCCTTGGGGTCGCCGATCAGCCGCTGGAGGGTGAAGACCTTGCCTGACCGGACCAGCTGCACCGCGTCGAGCACCTGCTTGGCGCCGAGGTAGTTCAGCGAGCCCAGCTCGTCCTCTGCCCCCCACTTGCCCCAGTTGCTCGGCGAGTCCTTCAGCAGGTCACCGAGGTAGGGCGGGTCGGCGGGAGCCTGCGCAGCGGCCGGGTTGTCGTTGACTGCAGCTGTCTCGGTAGCAGCCTGGGTGTCGGTCATGATGGCCTCCGGCAGGACGATCTCGCCGAGATGCTCGGGAGACGTTCGGGTGTGACTAGGAGCACTATCAGGCGGCGTGACTCGGAGTGTCAATCGCGGGCCAGGGGCACTCTCAGGCTCCCGCAAGCAGGCGTACCGACAGTTGCCGAGCCTGCCTCAGCGTGAGCATCGGCGGCTCGGCTGGCGCGGATGCGTGAGCGCGGAGGCACCTGTTGTTACGGTCGTTCCATGGCCGTGGTTGATGCTCCGTCGCGGCTCGTCCGGCAGCGTGACCGGGCCGCGGGCAGCAGCCCGGGCTTCGTCCGGCTCTGGCACGCAGCGCTCGTGCTGGCCCCCGCGCTTGTTGTCGGGGCGCTCGGCTACTACCGCCGGTGGATCTCCGACGACGGGCTGATCTACACCCGCACCGTGCGCGAGATCCTCGCCGGCAACGGACCGGTCTTCTCGCCGGGGGAGCGCGCCGAGACGTCGACTTCGACGCTGTGGCAGTGGCTGCTCGCGCTCGCCTCCGGTGTGACGCAGGCCGACCCCGCGAGGCTCGCTGTCTACGGGGGCCTGGCGTGCACCGTGGCCGGGGTCGCCCTCGCCGTCGACGGCACCAGGCGCTACCACGGGTCGGGTGCAGGAGCGGCGCGGGTACTCGTCCCGGGCGGCGTGCTGGTGCTGCTCGCCCTGCCGCCGGTGTGGGACTACGCGACCTCAGGGCTCGAGACCGGGCTCGTCACGCTGTGGATGGGCGCCGTGTGGTGGCTGCTCGTCGGGCTCGACCGGCCGTTTGGTGCCCGGCCGGGGCCGGTGCTCGCCACCGCGTTCGTGCTCGGCCTCGGGCCGCTGGTGCGGCCGGACCTCGCCCTCGTCACAGCCGTGTTCCTGCTCGCTGCCGCCCGCCTGCTGCGGCTGGGGTGGCGCCAGAGCGTTGTCTGCCTCGCGGTGGCGGCGGCGCTGCCCGTGGCATACGAGATCTTTCGGATGGGCTACTACGGCCTGTTGCAGCCCCTTCCGGCGTTGACCAAGGAGGCGGGTGCCTCGGACTGGAGCCGGGGGCTGGGTTACCTCGTCAACTTCGTCGGGCCCTTCTGGCTGTACCTGTCGCTCCCGCTGGCGGCTGCGCTCGTGGCCCTGGTCGTCCGTCGCCGGGGCCGGCGGGGTGACGGAGCCGTGCTGCTGGTCGCGCCGATCGCCAGCGGCCTGCTGCTGGGGCTGTACGTCGTCCGGGTCGGCGGCGACTGGATGCAGGCGCGCATGCTGCTGCCGGCGCTGTTCATGCTGCTGCTGCCCGTGCTCGTCGTCCCGCTCTCGCGCGCTGCGTCGGCGGTGTTGGCCCTGCTTGTCGTCTGGGCAGCTGTCGCGCTCTCGCCGCTGAGCTCGCCGTGGCAGGGGAACGCCGGGGCGCCGCTGCAGGCCCTCATTCACCGGACGGCGGCTGATAACCGGCGCTTCACAATCGAGACCACCGGGCAGCGCAACCCGGTCACCAGCCGAGCGTTCGAGAAGGCCTTCGCCGACTTCGTCTTCGGGGTGCGAGCAGCGCAGGCGTCGGGGCGGCCCACGTTGCTGCTGCTCGACGACAGCGTCGGTTTCATGCGCCTCGTGCCCGTCTCGTTGGCACCAGGTGCGGCCTATCGGCTGGCCGTCACCGGACGTTGGCTCGGCTTCACCGGGGCGCAGGTGCCCCTCGACGCGAGGGCGGTTGACCAGCTCAGCCTGGCCTACCCGCTGGGCGGGCACCTCGCGCTGCTGCGCTCCCCGTTCACCGGGCACGAGAAGATGCTCGACCCGGCCTGGATCATTGGTGACTATGCCGCCCCCGGTGCTCGGGTACCCGGCAACCGCGCGGTCGCCTCGCCCACCTCGATCACCGCTGCCCGTCACGCGCTGCAGTGCGGGCGGCTGCGCGAGCTGCAGGAGTCGGTACGCGCTCCACTGACCTGGAGCCGGTTCTGGTCCAACCTCACCGGCGCAGTCGGGCGGACCTCGCTTCGCGTCCCGCGAGACCCCGTAGTGGCCGAGCAGGCCTTCTGCGGGTCGAAGCGCTGAACTCCGGCATCGCCCAGGGCGCATGCTTCACTGCACCTGCTGGACTGCGCCGACCTAGCAGAACGGCGCACGGTGCCGTGCAGAGGAGCTGGATGATGGCGGGTCCGAATCGCAGGAGCGTGCTGCTGGGCGGGGCCGGGGGGCTCGCCGCGGCTGCTGTCGCGGGATGCAGCGGGAGCTCGGCCAAGGCGCAACCGGTCGCTGCTTCGGGCAGTGCATCCGCCGCTGGCGCGCCGCCCCACCGGAGCGCCGACGTCGTCGTCGTCGGAGCCGGGCTCGCCGGGCTGACAGCGGCGCGTGAGCTCGTCCGGCGCGGCAAGTCCGTCGTCGTCCTCGAGGCCCGCGACCGGGTTGGCGGCCGCCTGCTCAACCACGACTTGGGCGGTGGCGTCATCACCGAGGTCGGCGGCGAGTACATCGGCCCGACGCAGGACCGCATCGCCGCCCTTGCGAAGGCAGTCGGGATCGGCACGTTCGCCACCTACAACGAGGGCAGCAACGTCCTGCTGCTCGAGGGCAAACGTTCGACCTACCCTGCCACCGGCCTGCCGACCGACCCCAGCGTGGCGAGCGACCTGCTCAAGACCGTCACGACGATCGACGCGATGGCCAAGACGGTGCAGGTCGACCGGCCCTGGGCCGCAGCGCGCGCCGAGGAGTGGGACGGGCAGACGCTGGAGACCTTCCTCCAGGGCGCGGTGCGGAACAAGGGTGCGCGCACCCTCGTCGACGCCGCGATCAAGTCGATCTGGGGCGCGGAGGCGCGTGACCTGTCGCTGCTCTACGTGCTGTTCTACGTGGCAGCTGCCGGCAACGAGTCGACGCCGGGGTCGTTCCTGCGCCTGGTCACCACGGCCGGCGGCGCGCAGGAGCGCCGCTTCGTCGGCGGGTCCCAGCTCGTGCCGATCGAGGTAGCCAAGGCGCTCGGCGCTGCGGTGATGCTGTCGGCGCCCGTGCGGCGCATCGAGCAGGACGACCGGGGCGTCACGGTGACGCACGACCGCGGGACGGTGTCGGCCGGACGCGTGATCGTTGCTGTCCCGCCATCGCTGACCACCCGCATCGACTGGGCACCGGCCCTGCCCGGGCGTCGTGCCCAGCTCGCCCAACGCACACCGCAGGGGTCGCTGATCAAGGCGGAGGCGGTCTATGCCACGCCCTTCTGGCGCGACAGCAAGCTCTCCGGGCAGGCGGTGGCCGACACCGGCCTGGCACGCAGCACGTTCGACAACAGCCCGCCATCGGGCGGCCCCGGGATCCTGTTCGGCTTCGTGGGCGGCACCGAGGCACGGACCTGGTCCGACCAGTCCGAGGATGCTCGCCGCCAGCAGGTCCTGCGCGAGCTCGCGGCACTGTACGGGCCGCAGGCGCAGCGGCCGCGGGACTACGTCGAGAAGGACTGGTCGACCGAGGAGTGGACGAGGGGCTGCCCGGTCGCGTTCCTGCCGCCTGGCGTGCTGCTCGAGTACGGGCGCGCCCTGCGGGAGCCGTTCGCCCGCGTGCACTGGGCGGGCACGGAGACCTCGACGTACTGGTTCGGCTACATGGATGGCGCGGTGCGGTCGGGCGAGCGCGCCGCCGCCGAGGTGCTGGCCGCCTGATCAACGGGCACCCCGTGGCGCGGCGTTCAGAAGCCGCGGGTCAGCCGCCAGGACAGCGCCGGTCCACGCAGCGGGGCAGTCAGCTGCAGCGGTACGGCACTGCGCTGCTCGCCCAGCCGGACGTCGAGGATGCCGGCGGCGTCGCCGGGCAGATGCGGCACGCCGGCGGCGGGCTGGAGCGTAACTTCGGGCGCCAGCCCGGGGGCGGCGACGGCATCCACCCCGTGCTGCGTGACGACCGGGCTGCTGCCGGCCCATGGCGCGATGACACTGCCCACAGCTGTGCCACCCTGCAGCAGGCGGACCGGTCGCAGCGAGGCCTCCGCGCTGGTCAGCAGCAGCCGGGCGGCCGACAGCGCGGTGCCGAGCGCGGCGAGTGAGCTCTCACCCACCCGCTGGCCGAGTACCGCTCCGACGATGGTCAGTGTCCGGCCGCCGACCTGCCGCCGCGCCGCGAACACGACGTTGCCCCCCGCGGGCCGGGTCGAGCCCGTCTTGACCCCGAACACGCCGTCGGAGCCGAGCAGGGTGTTGTAGTTGGCGGATGCGCCCTTGAGGGGCAGGTCCACCTGCCGCTGCGCGACGATCGTGGCCAGCGTCGGGTCACGCAGCGCCTCGACGGCAAGGCGCACCTGGTCGGTTGCGGTGCTCGTGGTTGCCGAGCTGTAGCCGCTTGCGTCGGCGTAGTGCGTGCCGGTCAGCCGCAGCTGGCGCGCCGTGTCGTTCATCCGCTGGATGAAGGCGTCCAGGCTGCCCGCGGTCCACTCGGCGAGCAGGTCGGCGGCGTTGTTCGCCGACGGAACGAGCAGCGCATCCAGGGCCTGCCGCTCGGTCAGCGCCTCCCCGTCGCTGACCGGCAGCAGCGACTCCGCCGAGCTGCTGCGCACGCGGTAGTCCGCCGCCTGCCGCTCGCTGACTCGGATGACCGGCCCTTGCGCCCCGGGCGCCAGTGGGTGCGTGCGCAGGACGAGGTAGGCCGTCATCACCTTCGCGACGCTGCCGACCGGCACCGGGTGCTGGACCTCGGGGGAGGCAGCGGTGGTCACGCCCTGGACGGTCAGTGCCGACTGGCCCTCGCGTGGCCAGGGCAGCGTCGCGGCTGCAACTGCCGGCACCGCCAGCCGCGGCGTAGTGACCTGCAGGCGGGGTGGGGGCAGCGAGCGGTTCAGCTGCACGCCGACGAACGCGCCGGCCGCTAGCAGGGCGCCGAGCACGGCGACGCCGACCAGGCGGAACCAGCTGGCGAGGCGGGGCGCCGTACGGGCCGGAGGCACCGAGGGCGCCGTGCTCACCGCAGGATGCCGGTGTGCCCGAGCGAGTACCGGCCCGGCTGCGGCCAGACGCACAAGCCGTGCGGCTCGCGCCCCACCTTGATGCGGGCAATGAGATGACCGTTGGTGGTGTCGATGGCGTACACCTCGTCGTTGCGCCGGCCAGAGAGCCACAGCGTGCGGCCGTCGGCGGAGACCCCGCCCATGTCGGGCGTGCTCGGAGCCGGGATGGGCCAGGTCGCCAACACCGTGCGCGTGGCGAAGTCGAGCACGCTGACCGAGCCCTGGTCGCGCGGCCCCCCACGGTTGGAGATGTAGAGCTGCCGGGCGTCACGGCTCGGGTACAGGCCGTGCGCCTCCGGGCCGGTCGGCAGGAAGCCGATCTCCTTCAGGGCGTTGCCGTCGATCAGGTGAACCCCGCCGCGCTGCATGTCGGTCACGTACCAGACCTTGCCGGCTGGGTCGATCTTGATGTCCTGCGGCATCCCACCGATCTTCAGGTAGCCGAGCACCTTGTGCGTCGCCGTGTCGACCTTGACCAGTTCCCCGTCGAACTCGCAGGTGGCAAGGAAGTAGGAGCCGTCGGCGGAGAAGTCGACGTGGTTGACGCCCGAGCAGGTCACGTGGGTGGTGTCGTGGATGCGCCAGGTGTGCGGGTCGCGGAAGGTCAGCTTGCGCTCGGCCTCCTCGATGACGATCGCGTAGCCCCCGTCGGGGGTGAAGTACATGTTGTAGGGGTCGCTGACCGGGATATTGGGCCCGGCGCGCCGGCCGGTGTGCGGGTCGATCGGCGTGAGGCTGTAGCCGCCCTCGTCGTTGGCCGCGTACAGGGTGCTCAGGTCCCAGGACGGAACGACGTGCTGGGTGCCAGGCGCGCTCGGGAAGGTGTCGATCACCTTCATTGTTGCTGGGTCGATCACGCTGATCGTCCCCGCGCCGTGGTTCGGCACGTAGATGCGCGGCGGCACGTCCTTTGTCGCCGCCACCAGCATGTTCGCGCCGTCGGCCGCATAGACGCCGGCTGGGTTGGCGGCTGCTGACTGCTGGCCCGCCGGGGCCGTGCTCGAGCTGGGCCCGGGGCTGGCAGCGGGCTTGTGCGAGGAGGAGCCGCAGGCCTGCAGCGCTGGGAGCAGCGCGAGCGCGAGGCCCAGCAGGGCGAGGGCTGGACGGCGGTGGCGGGACATCAGCACCTTCGCAACGAGGTCTGGCAGGCACGGGCAAGTCATCGGTCGTGGGCGCACGGGCGCCCCGACGAGAATCTAGAGCAGTGGCGCGGCCGGGGCTCAGGGGCTCACGGCTCAGGGGCCGGGCGTGAGCACGATCGTCTTATCCGTCCGGGCCGGTGTCTCACCGCCTACCAGGTAGGCGCGCTGCCCTACCACAGCGACCGCAGCGTCGGAGGTGGCGTACGGCAGGGTGCCAGCGGGGCTGAAGCTGTGCGCCCGGGGGTCGTAGCGCAGGACGTCGGAGAAGACCTGCGCGCCCGAGGTGCCCGCTGCGGCTCCGCCCGCGATGAAGATGGTGCCGCCCAGAGCGACGGCCATCGCCTGGGTGCGCCGGGCCGGGAGATGGCCGACGACCCGGGCAGCGCCACTGCCGGGGTCGATCTCCTGCACGGCGTCGGTTGCGACGCCCCCGCTCTCACCCCCGAACAGCAGCACGCGCTGGTCGTTGCCCGGGCCGACTTCGGCGATGGCCGGGTAGCGGACGGGGACGGGCAGGGGGGAGAGCGTCCGGACACTGCCCGGTGCGCTCAGGAGCAGCACCTGGGCAAGCGTGCGGGTGCCGTCGTACCCGCCGGCGAGCACTACCCCCCGCTCGGTTGACACCGCGACCGCGTCACTGGTCGGCACGGGGAGGGCGCCGACACCGCGAGCCGTGCGCCCGGTCGCGTCGATCTGCTGGATGGCGCCGACCTCGGACGCCGCACCCCCGCCGAAGACTGTGGGTGCGCTGGCCAACGTCGCGCCTGCGGCGTCGTGCACGGCTGTCGGCAGCCGTCCCGCCACCAACACGGTGCTGCCCTGCGGGTCGATGTCGAGCACGGCGCCGGTGCTGCGCTCACCGTCATGCAGCCCGGCGGCGACGAGCATCCGACCGCCGGGCACGGCAAAGGCGACGGCCCGCGAGAGCGTGGCCGGCAACCGAAAGCCCGCGACGGCGGCAGTCACACTCCGCGCCAGCGCGGCCGGCGCCGGTGCGGCGCTGTTCGTGGACCGCGGGGATGCGGCGGGGGAGCCGGCGCCCGCCGCGCTCGGTGTGCTGCTGCCTGAGCAGGCGGTGAGGGCGAGGACGGCCCCGGCAGCAGCCACCGGGCCGCGTCGTCCTGACCGAGATTGCGCACGCACCTCTCCATCCAACAGGCTGGTGCCCCGGATACCGGCCGCCGCGCGGGGTGCAGCTGAATAAGGCTCGACGTGCAGCCCTGAACGGGCGAAACCTGGCTGTCACACCGCTGACGCACCATGGGCCCCCAACAGGCGGCCGACGGCGTGAGGAGATGCGGTGGACCAGCTCCCGCTCGCCGGCTTCACCGTGGCCGTCACGGCGGCGCGCCGGCGCGAGGAGCTGACTGCGCTCCTGCAGCGCCGTGGCGCCCGCACGGTGGAGGCGCCGGCCATCCGCATCGTCCCGACCAGCGACGACGCACAGCTGCAGGCCGCCACCAGGCTGTGCGTGGAGCAGCCGCCCGACGTCGTCCTCGCCACGACGGGCATCGGCTTTCGTGGCTGGATGGAGGCGGCCGATGGCTGGGGGGTGGGGGAGGCGCTGCTCGAGCGCATCGCCAAGGCCGAGCTGCTGGTGCGCGGCCCGAAGGCCAAGGGTGCGGTGCGGGCGGCCGGCCTGGTGGAGGCCTGGTCGCCGGACAGCGAGGCCACCGACGAGGTGCTGCGACGCCTGCTGGACGAGGGCGTGGCGGGCCGCCGCATCGCGGTCCAGCTGCACGGCGAGCCGTTGCCGGACTTCTGCGACGGGCTGCGGGAGGCCGGCGCCGAGGTGGTGGAGATCCCCGTCTACCGGTGGGTGCCCGCCGATGATCTCCGCCCGCTGCGCCGGCTGGTCGGCCAGATCGCCGCGGGACAGGTCGACTGCGTGACCTTCACCAGCGCACCGGCGGTCGCCTCGTTGCTCCGGGTGGCCGACGAGGAGGGCCGGCAGGCGCCGATGCTGGCGGCTCTCCGCGGCCCGGTGCTGGCGGCCTGCGTCGGGCCGGTGACAGCAGGCCCGCTCGAGCGCCACGGGGTGCCCACAGTGCAGCCGGCCCGCGCCCGCCTCGGCGCGCTGGTGCGCACCGTCGTCGAGCACCTGCCGGCGCACCGGTCGCGCTCCATCATCGCCGGGGACCACGTCCTCGAGGTCCGCGGGCACCACGCGCTCGTCGACGGCCGTCCCGTCGAGTTGACCGGGCGGCAGGCCGGCGTCCTGTGGGCGCTGGTAGACGGCGGAGGCCGCGTGCTCTCGCGCCACGAGCTGCTGCTGGCCGCCTGGCCGGAGCAGAGCCGCGACGAGCACGCCGTCGAGATGACTGTGACCAGGCTGCGCAGCGCGCTGGGGCCCGCGGGCGGTGTCATTGAGACAGTCGTCAAGCGCGGCTACCGCCTGGCTGGCGCGGCCACTCGCGCCCAGCCGGTCTGACCCACGGGTACGCGGGCAGCTGGTTGACGGCGGCTGGTTGCGCTTTCGGTACGCGACAGCGCCGGCAGCCGACCAGAACGTCAACCTGGCGCGGGCTGCGCGCGAACAAGCGAGCTGCGGTCAGCCCTCGTCGACCGGCGGCACCGGCTGCGGGCGCCGGACGAGCCGCGCCCCCTCCAGCTCGGGTCGCGGCGCGCTCCCGTTGGCCGCGGGCGCGGGATCGACCTGCTCGGGCTGGCGCACCCCGTTGCGCAGCGACTCGAAGATCGCCATCCCCTGGCCGACGAGCCCGCTCGCGATCTCCCCGATGCCGTCCGCGCCGTTGAGCACTGTGACGTTGGCGCCCGCGAGCCCGGACGCGGCCTGCTTGACGATCTCGGGCAGCTGGTCGATCAGCATCCGGTCAAGTGCGACGCGGTTGTGCGACGCGGCCGCCTCGGCCTGGATCTTCATCTTTTCGGCATCGGCCAGGGCGAGGATGCGTACCCGCTCGGCCTCGGCCTCGGCCGGCTTGACGACCTCGGACACCAGCTGCTGCTGGCGCAGCTCGGCCTCGCGCTGCGCCAGCTCGGTCTGGGCTGCGATGACGCCGCGCTGAGCCTGGGCGGTGGCCAGCGGGCCCGCTTGACCTGCCTCCGCCTGTGCCTTGTCGATCTCGGCCTTGTACTGGGCCTGCACCACGGAGGTCTGCCGGGCGTACTCCGCCTGCGCCCGCTTGGACTGCTGTTCGGCCTCGGCCGAGGCCTGGTTGGCCTGCGCCTGGGCAATCTGCGCCTGCCGCTGGATGGCGGCGTTGTGCGGGGCGGCGATAGCAGCGATGTAGCCGAGCTTGCCGTCGTCGATCGACTGGATCTGCAGGGCGTCGACGGTAAGCCCGATGCGGGCCATCTCCTCCTTGGAGCCGTCCAGCACCTCCACGGCGAGCTTCTGCCGCTCCTGGATGATCTGCTCGACGGTCATCGACCCGATGATCGAGCGCAAGTGGCCGGCGAAGATGCGGCCGGTCAGCACAGACATCTGGTTCTGGTCGGACAGGAAGCGCTGGCCAGCGTTGACGATGCTCTCGCTGTCGTTGCCGACCTTGAAGGCGATGACGGCGCGGACGTTAAGCGCGATGCCCTGGTGGGTCACGCACGTCTCCTCCACCTCGGCCTCGGTCATCGCGAGGGTGAGGAATCGGACCTTGCGGAAGAAGGGCATGACGAAGGCGCCGTGCCCCGTGACCACGCGAAACGGTGTCTCGCCGCGGTTCTTGCCGCCCGAGATCAGCATCGCCTCGTCGGGGGCAGGGACTCTGTAACCCAGCATGGGTGCTCTCCTTCAGCCAGTGAGATCATCGGTCGTGACCACGGGGTCTGTCCACGCCACGACGTCAACGGTGCGCGGCGCCCGCGCACCGATCACCAGGACCGGCGCCCCCTTGGATAACGGCTCGTCGGACCACGCCAGGTAGATCTCCGTCGCGCCCCGCACCTTCAGCCGCACCTCGCCGGCGCCCTCGGTGCCGCGGGTGGCGACGACGAGGGGACCGACGTGCCCGATGACCGACGGGTCGCCCACCACTGCTCCATCCTGCCCGCGCGTGGCTGGGCCGTGCGGCAACGGCGGCGGTGATGAGCAGTTCGAGATCCGGTGTCTCGACCTCGCCGTGCTGGGAACGAGGCCGGATGAGACCTGCGCAACACCAAGGCGCACCATCAGGGGCACGCGACCGACGCACGCACGACCGAGTCACGCACGACCGAGATACGTACTACGGAGACACGTCCTACGGAGGCGGTGAGCAGATGGCGGACAAGCCGCTGTGGCGCAAGGCATTCGACAGCGTCGACGGCGTCCTGGCGCCGCGGCTGGAGGGCTTCGTCCAGACGTCGGTGTTCGCCGACGCGGTGTCGGTGGGGGTCAAGCTCGAGGCCGGCGTCCGGCACCGGCTGGAGCGCCAGACCCGTCGGCTCTGGCACGCCGCCAACCTGCCGGCCGGCAGTGACGTCACCCGCCTGCGCGAGCAGGTCGCCGCGCTCGACCGCCAGCTGCGCCAGCTCACGACAGCCGTGGAGTCCGCGAGGAAGGAGCACACCAATGCCGACACTGCCAACACTGCCAAGCCTTCGGACGCCGCTCGAGATGGCCGACCGCGTGCGCAAGGAGGTCGAGCGCAACGCGCTGCGCGCTCGTAACGGGATCAAGCTGGCAGCGGGGCTCGACCAGCCGCCCGTCGGCACCACGCCCAAGGATGTCGTCTGGCAACGCGACCGCGTCCAGCTCTGGCGCTACCGCAACGACAAGGTCACCCACAGCCCCCCGCTGTTCATCACCTTCAGCCTGGTCAGCCGCAGCTACATCCTCGACCTGCGCCAGGGGAACAGCTTCGTCGAGCACCTGCTGAGCGCCGGCTTCGACGTCTTCCTGCTCGACTGGGGCATCGCCGACGAGCGCGACTCAGGCAACACGCTGGAGGACTACGTCGACGGCTACCTGCCCGCCGGCGTCGACAAGGCGCTCGAGGTCAGCGGCGCCGACGAGGTTAATTTGCTGGGCTACTGCTTCGGGGGCGTGCTGACCCTGCTGTCGCTCGCGCACAACCCGGAGCTGCCGGTCCGCAGCCTGACCACAATCGCCACGCCCGTCGATTTCGAGGGCATGGGCCTGTTCAGCGACATGTTCCGCGGCAGCCGGCTCGAGGTCGACGACGTGGTCGACGACACCGGCAACGTCCCGCCGAGCGTGATGCGGCAGTCCTTCCGGGTGCTCAAGCCCACGGCCGAGGCGGCGCAGTACGCCACGCTGCTCGAGAACATGTGGAACGACGAGTACATGCTCGCCTACCAGACCATGACCCATTGGAGCAACGACCACATCCCGTTCCCCGGGGCCACGGCCCGCCAGACGGTCGACATGCTGGTGCGGCAGAACGGGTTCGTGAACGACTCGGTGCGCCTTGCGGGGAAGCCGGTGTCGCTGAAGAACATCACGTGCCCGTTCCTCAACGTGGTGGCGCAGCGAGACCACATCGTCCCGGCGGATGCAGCCAACCCGCTCATCGACCTCGTGGGTTCGGAGGACCGGCACGAGCTCAAGCTCGACGCCGGCCACATCGGCCTGGCCGTCGGAAAGACCGCGGCCAAGGTGACGATCCCGCAGATCATCGAGTTCCTGCAGCAGCGCAGCGAGCCGATCCCCGCCCAAGCGGTCCAGCAAGAGGAGGACGGATGACGACGACGGAGCTGACCGCCGAGCACGTGCCGGCGCTGCAGCGGTTCTTCGAGACGCTGCCCGAGGGCGACACCACCTTCATCAAGGAGGACCTGAGCCCGGAGGTCCTGGGGACCTGGACCGACCCCGGCCGCCGGGGCAACCGGTGGCTCGAGGTCGACGACCAAGGGCGCGTGCTGGGGTTCGTCGCTCTCCTGCCGCTGCGCGGCTGGTCGAGTCACGTCGGAGAGCTGCGCCTGGTCGTGCATCCCGATGCCAGAGGGCAGGGCGTCGGACGCCGGCTGGCCCAGCTGGCACTGCGCGAGGCGACCGGGATGGCGCTGACGAAGCTGATCGTCGAGGTCGTCGCCGCCCAGCAGGGGCTGATCGCAATGTTCAACGCCCTCGGCTTCTCGGCTGAGGCGCTGTTGGAAGACCACATCCGCGACCGCACCGGGCAGCTGCAGGACATCGTGCTGCTCGCGCACACCGTCGACGAGAACTGGTCGGCGATGGCTGTCACCGGTGTCGACGCCGCCCTGATCTGACCCGCCGCTCGTCCGTCGCCCCCTCAACTGATCAAGGATGACCAGATGACGACAGCACCGACAGGACACCCTCGCACCGCTGCTGTGGTCGGAGCCGGCACGATCGGCCTGTCCTGGGCCACACTGTTCTCCGCCTTTGGGATGCAGGTGCTGGTCACCGACCCGCGTGAGGATCTCGAGCAGACGGTGCACGCCACCGTGCGGCAGTTCTCGGCGACCCTGCCGGGTGGCGCCCGCGACGGCGACGAGCTGCTGAGCCGGGTCGAGGTCACCCCCGACCTCGACCACGCGGTCGCCTCCGCTGACGTGGTGCAGGAGAACGGGCCCGAGCGACTGCCGTTCAAGCAGGACCTGTTCGCCCGCATCGAGAAGGCAGCCCCCGCAGATGCGCTGCTGCTGTCCTCGTCGTCGGGGCTGATGCCATCGGACATCAGCAAGGACATGGCCGACCCTGGCCGCGTGATCATCGGCCACCCGTTCAACCCGCCGCACGTCATCCCGCTGATCGAGGTGGTGCCCGGCCAGCAGAGCAGCCCCGAGCACGTCGCGGCTGTCGTGGCCTTCTACACCTGGCTCGGCAAGTCACCGGTGGTCCTGCGCAAGGAGATCGGCGGGTTCGTGGCCAACCGGCTGCAGTCAGCCCTGTTCCGCGAGAGCGTCTACCTGGTGCTCGAAGGAGTGGTCACGCCAACCGAGCTCGACACCATCGTCAGCGAGTCCATCGGTCCTCGCTGGGCGACGAAGGGGCCGTTCGAGAGCTACCACCTGGGCGGCGGCCCGGGCGGGCTGCGTCACCTGCTCGAGCACCTCGGCCCGGGGATGGCCCGGCGCTGGAAGGACCTGGGCGACCCTGAGCTGTCGCCGGAGACAGTCGAGATGCTGAGCGCCAACACCGAGGAGCGCTTCCGTGGCCGCGGCTATGAGGAGATGACCGAGGAGCGCGACCGCGAGCAGCTGGCGGTGCTGGCCGCCCGCGACGCGGCCCGGCGCGAGGCCGGCGGCGGCCGACCCGCCGAGTAATGCTCCGGCGACACAGGGTGGCTGGCGCCTAGTCCGCCCGCTCGTGGATGACGCCAGCCTCGACGAGCGAGGTCAGCTCGGCCGCCGAGAAGCCGGCCTCGCTGAGCACCGCATGCGTGTGCTCGCCGACCGCGGGCGCCGGGCCGCGGGGCGTGATGTCGACCCCTCGGATGCGCATCGGCGCCGCCACGGTGCGCACCGTGCCACCGCCCGGCAGCGGCACCTGGGGGAACAGACCGATGGCCTCGGCCTGTGGGTCAGCCGCGACCTCGGCCATCGTCGCACCGGGCCCCCAGATGAAGCGGGCCTCGTCGAACAGCTGCCCCCATTCGGCGAGCGTCCGGGTGGCGAACAGGGCGTCCATCAGGTCTGTGATCTCGGGCATGTTCTCGCGCCGGGTCAGCACCGTCTCGAACTTGGGGTTGCTTGCCCACTCCGGATGGCCGACCGTCTCGCAGAAGCGCGGCCACCAGTGCGGCTCGGGCATGAACAGCAGGATCCACCTGTCGTCGGAGCACAGGAAGCTCTCGTGCAGCGCGTGCCAGCGGTGCCGCCGGCCCATCGTGGGCGGGTTCTGGCCGTCGACGAGCGTGCAGGACAGGTCGGTCGAGATCGTCCACGCGGCCGTCGCCAGCAGGTTGATGTCGATGGCGTGCCCCTCGCCGGTCCGCTCGACCATCCGCAGCGCGGTGAGGATGGCGACGACAAGTGCGAGGGCTGAGGTGTGGTCGCCCTGCGCGGAGCGGCTCCGCGGCGCCTGGCTCCCCGGCTCGGTGATGGCGTGGGTGATGCCGCCCCGGCCGAAGAAGGCGGTGATGTCGAACCCGGGTCGTGCCGCGTCCGGCCCCTCGAGCCCGTAGCCCGTCATGGTGGCGTGCACCAGCCGGGGGTTGATCGCGAGCAGACTGTCGGCGTCGAGCCCGAACTTGGCCTGCCGGCGGCCGAGCAGGTTGCAGACGAACACGTCGACGTCGCCCACCAGCCGGCGGATCAGGTCGCCGCCCTCGGGACGGTCGAGCGCGACAGCGATGCCCCGCTTGCCCCGGTTGTCCATCTGGTAGGCGGCGTCGAACGGCTCCGAGCCACCGGGCAGGACGGGCTGGCGGATGACCCCCCGCATCGCGTCGCCGCGCAGCGGCTCGACCTTGACGACATCGGCCCCTAGGTCGGCGAGGATGGCTGTCGCTCCCGGCGCCGCCATCCATCCCGCGACCTCGAGCACGCGAACACCCTCCAGGGGCGCAACCATCTGCCTGTCCTCTCCCTCTACCGGCCGGTCCACTGCGGCTGCCGCTTCTCGGCGAATGCGCGCGGCCCTTCCCGTGCATCCTCGGTGTGATGGATGCGGTCGGACGCCTGGGCGCTGCGCTCCCAGCCCTGCTCCTCGGTCAGCTCGAGCGCGTCGCGGGCGATGGCGAGGCTCTCGCGGACGGCGAGCGGGGCGTTCTGGCAGATGCGGTCGGCGAGGCTGCGCGCGGTGGGTAGCACCTCGTCCGGCTCGACCAAGCGGTTGACCATCCCGAGGGCGTGCGCCTCCTGCGCGCCCAGCCGGTCGCCGGTGAGGATCAGCTCCCTGGCACGCGCGGCGGGCAGGACGCGGGGGAGCCGGAACAGTCCGCCGCCGGCCGCGACGATGCCGCGGGTCACCTCGGGCAGCCCGAACACCGAGTCGGTGGCAGCGACGATCAGGTCGCAGGCCAGCGCCAGCTCGGTCCCGCCTGCCAGTGCGAAGCCGCGGACGGCGGCGATGACGGGCTTGGTGCGGGGGTAGCGCACGAAGCCGGCGAAGCCGCCGGGGTCGGCGCTGAGCTCCTTGGCCCGGCCGGCCGCGATGGCCTTGAGGTCAGCTCCCGCCGAGAAGATCGAGCCGGCTCCGGTCAGGATCCCGACCCAGACGTCGGCGTCGGACTCGAACGCGCCCATCGCCTCAGCCATCGCCTGGGTCAGCTCGGGACTGACGGCGTTGCGCTGCTCGGGCCGGTTGAGCGTGAGCGTCGCGACGTGGCCGTCGACCTCGTAGAGCACTTCGTCGGCCATGCGCTGCCTTTCCGGTTGAACGAGGGCGGGGCGGATGCTGCCGGTCGTGAGCCGGCTACAGGGCGTCGGCGAGGTAGTCGACGACGACTTCGGCCCGGCCGAGCGTCAGGTCGGTCAGTATGTGGCTGGCCGAGACGATCTCGAGCACGGGCAGGTCGGCAAGCGGCGCCAGCACGTGCTCGAACAGCTGGAGCCGGGCCGGTCCGCTCCACGCGCCCTTGATGTCCATGGCGGTGATCTGGCTGCGGACCAGCTCGCAGATGCGCGGCTTGCGGTCGTAGCCCGGCAGCAGCTTCAGACCGTAGGTTGGCGCCCCGATCTCGGCGCGGGCTTCGGCCTCGTCGAGCTCGTTGTGCTTGTAGCCCATGGTCGCGGTGGCCACGCGCAGCGTGCCGTAGTCGAGCGTGCCCACGAGTGTGTCGGTGTCGACGTAGAGCGAGGGCGAGCCCATCTTCTTGGGGAAGGCGCTGATCTCACGGCCGCTAGCGATCGAGGCGAGGCTGTCGACGTACATGCAGTGCAGATAGTCGGCGGGTTTCCCCTCGTACTCGACCCGGATGATCTGTCCGGACTCGGAGAACGACCCCAGTCCGGTCACGTCGGGCATCTTCATCACCTCGAAGCGCACGAGCGGCTCGGCGACTGTCAGCGGCTCCGGCACGACCCGGCGCAGCGCCTCGATGTCGGTGCGGTAGGTGATGTTGAGGTACTCGCGGTTGGTGAAGCGGTACGGCCGGCCGGGCGGGTAGGCGGGCGCTCCAAGCGGCGTGGTCAGTTGCTGGCGAACGTCGTCGACGCGCACGTGCCCTCCGTCCGTGGGGTGTGCGGGGAGCGTAACGCTGACGCTCAGCGGCTCAGCCAAGGCCCCCGTGCGGCGATCGCCGCCCCCCGGCTCCTGACCGCCGGATGCAACCGGAACCGCCGCTGGCACGGTGAGGTCGCGGTTGGCGTTGGTGTCCTCGGCGCGCCGCCGACTGAAACCGCGACCTGGGGCGGCGGGGCGATCGAGCCGCCACGGAGGCACCGCTGCCTACCGAGCCCCTATGGAGGACAGTCTCACTGGACGGCCCCCCGACTGAAGGACACTCCCCATGGTGCTCGACGTGCAGCCCGGGCTGCGGCTGCCTCCCGGATACGGGCGCGAGCCCGAGGGGACCCATCCGCCGCTGCCCTTCAGCGGCTACCGAAGCACGGCCTTGCGCTACCCCACCAAACCCCTGCACCTGCTACCACAACGCCTGACCGAGGTCACCGGCCCGCTATTCGGCGCCGAGCGGGTGAGCCCGGGGGACGACGACCTCACCAGCTACGACGGCGGCGAGGCGGTCGGCCAGCGCATCATCGTCCACGGCCGGCTGCTCGACTCCGACGGCCGGGCGGTGCCGGACGCGCTGCTCGAGGTGTGGCAGGCCAACGCCGGCGGCCGTTACCGGCACGTCGTCGACCAGTGGCCGTCGCCGCTGGACCCGCACTTCGCCGGACTCGGCCGCGTCGTCACCGGCAGCGACGGCAGCTACCGCTTCACCTCCATCAAGCCGGGCGCCTATCCGTGGAAGAACCACGCCAACGCCTGGCGGCCGGCGCACATCCACTTCTCGGTCTTCGGACGAGCATTCGCCCAGCGGCTGGTCACGCAGATGTACTTCCCGGACGACCCGCTGTTCTTCCAGGACCCGATCTACAACTCCGTGCCGGATGAGAAGGCGCGCCAGCGGATGGTCTCGGCCTACGACCACGAGGCGACCGCCGACCACTGGGCGCTCGGGTTCCGGTTTGACATCGTGCTCCGCGGCCGCGAGCAGACCCCCTTCGAGGGCGAGCCCGATGACGAGTGAGCCGCTGGCGCCAACCCCGTCCCAGACGGTGGGCCCTTACCTGGCGATCGTGCTTCCGTGGCCGGACGGTCCTGACCTCGCCGCATCCGGAGCGGCGGATGCGGTGACGCTCACCGGACGGCTGGTCGATGGCGCCGGCGAGGGCGTTCCGGACGGCCTCATCGAGGTCTGGCAGGCCGACCCGGCAGGGCGGTTCGACCATCCCGACGACCCGCGCGGCGCCACGTCGACTCCCGGCTTTCGCGGGTTCGGCCGGTGTTCGACGGGGGCCGACGGAGAATTCGCCTTCCGCACGGTCAAGCCGGGTGCGCTGCCCGACGGATCAGGCGGCCTTGAGGCGCCGCACCTGGATGTGTCGGTCTTCGCGCGCGGCCTGCTGCAGCGACTCGTGACACGCGTCTACTTCCCGGACGAGGACGACGCCAACGCGCTTGACCCAGTTCTCGCCGGCCTCGATCCCCCCGAGCGCAGGTTGCTGACCGCCACTGAGCAGCCGGACGGCACCCTGCGGTTCGAGATCAGGCTGCAGGGCGAGGACCAGACACCGTTCTTTCGCCTGTGATGCGTCCGGATGCACACGAGAGCCGAACTGTGGACGAGGGACGGCCGCTCACGGACGCAGGGTAGGCGGCGTCCCGCTGGGCCGGTGCCGAAGCCAGATGGCTCGCGAGCCCGGTGAGGGATTCGTGACCACGCTGTCGCTGTTCCCCCACACCTTCGCGGTGGCCTCGCCCTGCCGGTAGCGGGGCCATCCCGGGTCGCCCGTGGCGGCGAATGCCGTCCAGGCCTGGCGCATGCGGCCCGACAGTTCCACCTCGCGCTCACCGGTGTCACCCAGCCAGGTGCGGGCGAAGGGGGAGTCGAGCTTCCCGAAAATGAAGGGAACCTCGAGGGCATGGCAGGCGCCGAGCGCTCCATCCGCGACCGGTGTCTGCCACGCGAACTCATACACGTACGTGCCGGCGCGGCGGGCGGAGGCGGCGTGGCCGTCAGCGGCGTCGAGCACGGGCATCCGGAACAGCCAGTCTGAGCAGAGCACGGAGTAGAGGTCGGCGCTGCTCCGTTCGGGATACGCCTGCCGGTAGTCCTGCGCGCTCGAACCACCCGAGAGCAGCACGGCGGCTGCCTGCAGCACGTCGTGCTCCCCCTGTAGACCGCGGACCCCGCTTGTCTCCAGCATCGCCTGGTATTCGTCGCGGTTGTAGCCGACGAGCACGTCGAGGTCGCCGGCAGCCCCATCGGCGAGAGCGTCGAGTGGCGGCGCGGGCAGCACCTCGCCGTCGATGATCGGGAAGTAGGGCGTTGTCGCATAGTGCAGCGCCCCCCAGCCCCCCGGGTCCGCCAGGAGATCGGCAATGACTTCGGCTGAGGTGTTGGCCAGCTGCTGCGGCGCGAGCGCGGTGAGCTCCGCCGTCCTGGCCGGAACGCCGGCTGCGGCTGCGACTCGCGCGGTCACCCGTGCGGCGACGTCAGCCGGATAGAACAGGCCCGGGATGCTCTGCGCGATGCAGCGCCGGAACAGGCCCCGCGCCCGCGGCATGGTGGCCAGCGCCACCACCGAGCCCCCTCCGGCCGAGGAGCCGAACACTGTCACGTTGCCTGGGTCGCCGCCGAGTGCGGCGACGTTGTCCTGCACCCATTCCAGAGCAGCGACCTGGTCGAGCAGGCCGCGGTTGGCCGGGGCGTCCGGCAGGTGGCCGAATCCCTCGAACCCGACCCGGTAGTTGAAGGTGACGACCACCACCCCTGCCTCGGCGAGCAGGCTGCCGTCGAAGCCGGCATCGTCGGCTGCGCCGTGCTCGTAGGCCCCGCCATAGATCCAGACCATGACCGGAAGGCCGCCGGCCGACGGGTCGGGGGTCCACGCGTTGACGGTCAGGCAGTCCGGTGCCCGCCCCGATGGCCGAGCCGGGCGGTCCTCGGACCAGAGGGGTTGCGGCGGGCGCGGTCCGAACCTGGTCGCGTCCCGAGTGCCTGACCACCGAGCGGGTCGGGCGGGTGCCTGGAAGCGCAGGGCGCCGAACGGAGGGGCGGCGAACGGGATGCCCCGGACGACAGCGCCGCCCCCGCTCGTCCGCCGCCCCCGCACGGCACCGCTCGTGGTCCGGACGATGACATCCACAGGTGGCACGGTGCCATCGGCGTCGTGCCCGACCAGCACGTCGAGCGGTGCCGGCCGGCCAGGTGGGGCCGCTGTCACATGTGCGTCATCGAGTCACGGGGTTACCGAGTCGCCGCCGCGAGCGCCTGCTCGCGAAGCCGTGAGCGCTGAAGCTTGCCGGCGGCCGTCCTCGGCAGGTCGGTCACGAAGTGGAAGGTCCGGGGCGTCTTGTTGCCACCGAGGCGTTGCCGGACGTGCTGACGAAGGGTGACCTCCAGGCCGCTGTCCCCGACAACATCCTGGTCGAGCACCACGAACGCCTCGGGCTTGACCAGGTTGTCCCGGTCGGGCACCCCCACGACGGCACACTCGAAGATGCGCGCATCCTGAGCGAGTACTGCCTCGATCTCCACGGGACTGACCCACATGCCGCCGACTTTGAGCAGGTCGTCCTCGCGTCCCTGGTAGTAGAAGTGGCCCGAGGCGTCCTGCACGAAGCGGTCGCCGGTGCGTACCCACTCCCCGAGCATCGTCTGCTGGGTGAGGCTCCGCTGGTGCCAGTAGAACGGCGACAGGGAGCCGCCCCGCACCATCAGCATCCCCGACTGGCCAGGTGGAACGACCCGCTCGTGCTCGTCGACGACCTTGGCCTCGTAGCCCTCGACGACGGTGCCGGCGCAGTCCGGACGGATGTCGTCCTGCCGGCTGGAGATGAAGATGTGGCACGACTCGCTGCTGCCGATGCCGTCGAGGATGTCGAGCCCGGTTGCGTCGCGCCAGCGCTGCAGCAGCGTCCCCGCCAGCGGCTCGCCGGCCGAGACGCAGGCCCGGATGCCGGTGAAGGCGGCTGGTCCGGAGGAGGTTGTCCCGGCGGCCAGCGTGTTGGCGTACCCCGTCGGCACGCCGAACAGGACCGTGGGGCGAAAGCGGCGCGCGACCTCGGCGACCATCCTCGGCTGTGCTGGCGCACCGAGCAGCACGGTGGTGGCGCCGACCCCGAACGGCAGGTACAGCCCGCCCCCCAGCCCGTAGGCGAAGTACAGCTTCGACACCGAGAACGACACGTCGGAGTCGCTCAGGTCGAGCACCGGCCGGGCGTAGGCGTCGACGCAGAAGCGCATGTGGCGTTGCAGGTGCACGACGGCCTTGGGCCGGCCGGTCGTCCCCGAGCTGTAGAGCCAGAACGCCATGTCCTCCCCGGTGGTGTCAGCCGGCGTCAGCTCCTCACTCGCGTCAGCCGTGATCTGCTCGAAGTCGAGCTCGCCAGCCGCCGGCTCGCGCTCGCCGAGGACGACCAGGTGGCGAAGGGCACCCGATCCCAGCTCCCGGCGGGCCGTCCGAAAGGCTGACGCCGTCGATGCGTCGACGACGGCGATCTTGGCGCGCGTGTCGGTGAGCAGGAACGCGTAGGCGTCGGCCGCCAGCGTCGGGTTGACGGGTACCGGTACCGCCCCGACCTTGAGGGCGCCGAAGAAGGTGGCAGCGAACTCCGCCGAGTCGGACAGGGCGATCAGGACGCGGTTCTCGGGCTCCACGCCGAGCTCGAGCAGGGCGTTGCCGACCCGGTTCGCGTACCCGGCGACCTCGGCGTAGGTCCAGTCCTGCCCAGGCGTTCGAATGGCCGTCTTGTCCCCACGACCCTGCTCGAGGTTGCCGTCGAGCAGGTCGGCCGCGGCGTTGTACAGGTCCTGCTCCAGCCACCTGCCGGCGGCCGGTGTGCAGGTGACGATGGGATGGCGGGGCAGGAAGTCCAGCAGGAGGCGCGCGGCTCCGGCCGGCTGCATGATGTGCAGCAGATGCGTCGCATCCTCGAGGACTGCTGTCTGCGTCTGCGGCATCCACTCCTGGATCTGCTCGCAGCACTCGACGTAGAGCTTCGAGCTGAGCGCCCCGAGCACGAACAGGGTCGGGACGGTGATCGAGCGAGCCTGCTCGGCGCCGAACTGCCATGCCTCGTGCGCGGGCGCCTCCACGCCGAAGTAGGTGTCGGTGTCACGCAGTGCCTGCTCGAGAGCGCCTGGCACGTTGCGCGCCACCACGTCGCGCTCCTCCGGGCTGCCGAGGAACAGGTCCTGGGCGACCTCCCAGTCACCCGCCCGGTACCGCTCCCCGGCTGCCCGGACCAGGTCGACCACGCCCTGAGCGCGGGGGACCGACAGCAGCGCTGCCTCCAGCAGCACCAGTGACTGCACCAGATGCGGGGCGCCGGCGGCCAGCTGCAACGCGATCGGGCCGCCATAGGAGTGGCCGACGACATGCGCCTGCGTCACGCCCAGGTGCTCAAGCAGGGCGCGGGCGTCAGCGGCCTGGTCGGCGATGCTAACCGGTCCGCCGACGGGTGTGCTGTCGAGGAAGCCGCGGCGGTGGTAGCGGATGAGCTGGTACCGGTCGACGAGGTCCCGTTGGGCTATCAGCGGTAGGAACGAGCGGGCGATGTGGCTGCCGTGGATGAGCAGGACCGGCTCGCCCGTCCCACGGATCTCGTACTCGAGCTCGACGCCGTTGACCTGTGCGGTCTCCATGCCCCCGCCTCTAGCGCGACGTGCTGGCGTCGGAGGAGCCGACGCCCGGCGAGGCGGCTGAGCCCTCCCACGAGGAGTCGGCGGCCAGGCGTTCGACCGCGAGCTGCCTGGCCATGAACCGCTGGACCTTGCCGGTCGCGGTGCGCGGCATCTCCTCGATGATCACGATCTCCCGCGGACGCTTGAACGCCGCGAGCCCGCTCCGGCAGAAGGCGATCAGCTCGTCCGCGTCAAGGGTGCTACCGGCCCGCAGGACGACGCACGCGACCGGCTTGTCCAGCCCGGCGGCGTCCGGGATGCCGACGACCGCGACCTGCTCGACGTCGCCGTGCTGCAGCAGCCGGTCCTCGACCTCGGCGGGTGAGACCCAGATCCCGCCGGCCTTGAGGACGTCGTCCGAGCGACCCATGGCGGTGTAGTAGCCGTCGGAGCTTCGAACGTAGGTGTCACCTGTACGCAGCCATGACCCGCGAAAGACCCGGCGGCTCAGCTCGGTGCGGCACCAGTAGCCGGTGGCGTTGGACTCTCCCTGCACGTAGAGGTTGCCCGGCTCGCCGTCGGGGACGGGGTTGCCCTCGTCGTCCTCGAGACGCAGCTGGTAGCCGGCAACCGGCTCGCCGGTCGTGCCTGGGCGGACCCGGCCCGGCCGGTTGGACAGGAAGATGTGGAGCACCTCGGTGGAGCCGATGCCATCGAGCAGCTCCACTCCGAAGCGGTTCATGAACTGTCGGCACAGCTCGGCCGGCATCGCCTCACCGGCGCTCAGGCACAGCCGCACGCCCGAGAAGGCGCCCGCGGGCACGTCGTCGGCCAGCAGCCCCGCGTAGACGACAGGGACGCCGAAGAACAGCGTCGGACGGTGACGCTGCAGGATCTGGGCGGCAGCGGCGGGGGTAGCACGGCCCGGGTCGAGGATGGTGCTCGCGCCGACCGACAGCGGGAACGTGAGGCTGTTGCCGAGCCCGTAGGCGAAGAACAGCTTGGCGGCCGAGAAGCAGACATCGTCAGGACCGATGCCCAGCACGTCGGCCCCGTACGTCTCGGCGGTGCTGCGCAACGACCCGTGGCGGTGCATCGCCCCCTTCGGCGTCCCGGTAGTCCCCGAGGTGTAGAGCCAGAAGCCCGGGCTGTCGGCCACGGTCGGGTATGGCTGCACGGCGGCGTCGTGCGTGGCCTGGTCGGCATCGGCCAGGAACTGCTCCCACTGCCGCACGCGTGCCGGCACCTCAACAGGCAGGTCGCCTCCGACGACGATCACGTCGTGCAGGTGCGACGACGCCGCGGGCAGGGCCGCCGCGGCGGCGAACTCTGCGCTGATGGCAAGCAGCCGTGCCCGGCTGTCGGCGGCGAGCACAGCGAGGTCCTTGCCAGTCAGCATCGTGTTGACCGGGACCGGCACCGCCCCGATGTACAACCCGGCGAGGAACATCGCCACCAGCTCAGGGGTGTCTGCCATGAACAGCAGCAGTCGCTCCTCGGCGCGCACCCCCGAAGCGAGCAGACCCGCGGCGGTGCGGCGAACCAGGTCCTGCAGCTCCCCGTAGCTCACCTCGCGGTCCGGCTCACCCGCCTTCCCGAGCGCGAGCAGCGCCCGCCGGTCCGGGGTGACTGTCGCGGTGCGCTCGAGCATCCACGTGGCCGCGTTGAACAGCTCCGGACCCCCCGGTACCGCAGCGGATGCGCCCTGCTGCTGGTCCGGCCGGCCGATGGTGTCGGTCACAAGCTCTCCTGACCCGACGTCGAGCCCCGAAGTCGAGCCCTTGCCTCGTGCAGCCGCCCCGTGGAGCCGCCGCCGGCGAGGATCAGCGTCGATCGAGTGTGAGCCACCCCACAGTGGCGCGATTCATCTTCCTATCCCCCGCCGCGAGGGCCGTCAAGGAACCGCATGGGACGACGCTCGGGCCGGCTGGTGCAGCCGCTGCCGGTCAGAAGCGGACGTAGTCGAACTCGACCGCCATCTGGTTGATGCCCTGTGCCGGCGGGGCGATCCACGGCGCGAACTCGCCCGCCTCGTGGAAGGGCACCATCAGCGCTGCGACCTGCTGGCGATCCTCCGGCGATGGCACCCACTCGGCCTTGCGGCCCTCGAACGCCTCCGGCCCGATGACCCGGCCCTCGGGCGTGATGCCCTTGCCGGCGTAGGTGCCCACCTTGCGAAAGAAGCCCTCGTGGGGCAGCGTCAGGCGCTGGTCGAGCCCGGCATCCTCGAGGGCCTGGTTCCAGCGGCGCACGCCGTTCTCGCAGTCGGCCACGTACTCGTCGCGCAGGTCGAGGTTGAGCGCGCTGAGCATCGGCACGGTCTTCTGGACGATCGTGCCGTCTTCGACCATGTTCATATCGCGGGTCTGGTCGAGCAGCACGTGGTCGTCCTTGCGGCGCGTCTCCTGCCAGCGGCCCTTCAGCCCGGAGGTGAAGTAGTTGCCGGCGTTGGTGGACTGCTCGGAGCCGAACAGGTCCATCGAGACGGCGAACTGGAAGTTGAGGTACTTCTGGATCACCGACAGCGGGATGCCGCCGTGCGGGAAGACGTCGTCGGTGCCGTGCTCCTTCATCAGCTCGGCGGTGCGCTCCACGGTCCGCTGCACGCCGGTGGTGCCGACGAACATGTGGTGCGCCTCCTCCTTGAGCATGAACTCGCAGGTGCGCGCCAGCGGGTCGAAACCCGACTCCTTGAGGGTCCCGAGCTGGTACTTGCCGTCACGGTCGGTGAAGTAGGTGAACATGAAGAACTGCAGCCAGTCGGTGGTGTCCTCGTTGAACGCGCCGAGGATGCGGGGGCTGTCGACATCGCCGCTGTTGCGCTTGAGCAGCTGCTCGGCCTCCTCGCGGCCCTCCCGGCCGAAGTAGGCGTGCAGCAGGTAGACCATCGCCCAGAGGTGGCGGCCTTCCTCGACGTTGACCTGGAACAGGTTGCGCATGTCGTACAAGCTCGGCGCGGTGGCACCGAGGTGCCGCTGCTGCTCCACGCTCGCGGGTTCGGTGTCGCCCTGCACGGTGATCAGGCGCATCAGCTCGGCGCGGTATTCCCCAGGGACGGTCTGCCACGCCAGCTCGCCCTTCTGCTGACCGAAGGCGATCCGCCGATCGGGGTCGCGCTCGGCGAGAAAGATGCCCCAGCGGTACTCCTCCATCGGCACGCGGTCGAAGTGGGCCCAACCGTCGCGGCCGATCGCCGTCGCCGTGCGCAGGTAGACGTCGTGCGTCGGGATGGAGGGGCCAAGCGCCTTCCACCAGTCGATGAACTTCGGCTGCCAGCCCTCGAGCGCGCGCTGAAGCCGGCGGTCGTTGGCGAGGTTGACATTGTTGGGAATGCGCTGGGAGTAGTCGATCGGGCTGGTCGGCCCGGCCGGCTCCGGCGCGGTCCCCGTCTGCGCGGTGGTCGGTGCGGTCATCTGCTCGCCCTCCAAAGCCCAAGAACATCTACGTCGCCGAATATCTACGCTGCCTTCACCTGCCGTCGTCAGTGTGTAGCACGTCGGCTGGTTGCGCAAGCCCTGGGCGAATCAGGTTCGGCGCTCGGCCTGCCCGCACAGCTGCTCCCAGTACGCCTGCGCCAGCTCGTGCCAGCTCGTGTGCCGGCGGTGGAAGAGACGGGCGGCCGCCGGCCCCGGCCAGGACGCGGGCAGCAGTTCTACGGGCAGTGCCGGGTCCAGGAAGGGGAAGCGGCGCCATTCCTGTACCAGCTGCACCTGCTCACGAAAGGCCTGCGCCGGGGTGCGGACCGGGTCGGCCGAGAACGCCGCGAGCCACGTGTCGTACTGACGCTCGACGTCGCCCAGGCGCCAGGCATCGGCGACGACCTGCATCTGGTCGCCGACCGCGCCGAAGGGGCCGGTGAAGCTGAACGCCCGCACGTGCAGCTCATCGACGATGGCGGTGACCTCCTTGTCCTTACCGGTGTCCGGGGTCACCCACACGCCCGGCAGGGGGGAGCCGAGCCCTGCCCAAGTGAGCCTGGTCCGCAGGCGGTGGCGCAACTGCCGCTGGGTCTCGGGCACGCTGACGGCCAGCACCAGCCACCGGCCGTCCCACTCCTTGACGTTGCGGCCGAAGCCGTAGATCCGCTCGGTTCCCTCGGTCAGCAGCCGGGCGCCCCCCGTCGTCAGCTGCCAGCGCACCCGGCGCCCATCGCGCTCGGGGAGCAGCAGGTCCTCGGCGGCCGTGCGCGACAGCGCCTGCCGAGCGGCCTTCTCCTCGACGCCGACCTCGCCCAGCGCGGCGACCAGTGCGCCGGTCCATGCCCTGCCGTCGCGCGGGAGGACGAACTCCCCGAGCACGGTTAGCAGCAGGGAGCGTGCGCTGGCGGCGCCGGTCTCGCGCCGCCGCTCGTCCGGAGCCGTCGCCATCAGTCGATCATCCCACTAGCAACCGCGAACTGCCACGCTGACGTGACGAGCGACCAGCGTTTCGTAGCACACAGACCGCACGGTCGGCCCCGGATGAGGTCGGCAGGGCGCAGTGCCAGACTGCTTCCTGTGCCGCTCGCGAGACCAGGAGCCTGAGGATGCTGGACGGGCACCTGCTGATCGACGCCCACGTCCATGTCCCCGTGCTGTCGAGCGTGGCGACCGCCTGGGCCGACTGGGCTCGGCAGTTCGGCGTCGACGGCGTGCTGGAGGACTGCTGGCACCCCGACGGCACCCCTGATCCCGCGGCGCTCGACGCCCGCTTCGCGGCTGACGGCGTCGACGTCGCCCTGCTGTTCTGCGAGTACAGCCCCAAGGCGACCGGCTACCAGCTCTTCGACGACCTACTGCCGGTGGTGGAGCACAATCCCCGCCGTTTCCGGCCGGTGGCCAACGTCAACCCGCACCTGCACTTCCCGATCGCCCGCGAGCTCGAACGCCAGCTCGGCCTGGGTGCTGCAGCGCTGAAGATTCACCCGGTGCACGGCGGCTTCCGGCCCGACGACGCCGCACTGTACCCGGCCTACTCCGTGCTGGTCGAGCGCAGCGTCCCGCTCGTCGTCCACTGCGGGACCAGCTGGTTCCCGGGCTCGACCAACGCCTACGCCGATCCGGTCCTGCTCGACGCCGTGCTGCGCGACTTCCCAGACCTCGACGTCGTGCTCGCCCACGGTGGCCGCGGATGGTGGTACGACGCGGCGGCCTTCCTCGCGCTCAGCCGTGACCGGGTCTGGCTGGAGCTGTCCGGCCTTCCCCCCAAGCGCCTGCCGGAGTACTACGCGAAGTACGACCTGAATCGGCTTGCCCGCAAGTGGATCTTCGGCACGGACTGGCCGGGCGTGCCAGGCGTTGCCGTCAACGCGCGGGCCGTCGCCGGCCTCGGACTACCCGACGACGTGGTCGCCATGGTGCTGGGCGGCAATGCCCTGCGCGTCTATTCCGGGCTCGACCCCGCCCTCACCTAGGAGCCTCGGTGCCCGTCTACGTGCTCGACGACCTCGTGCCCAGCATCAGCCCGACCGCCTACGTCCATCCCGACGCCACCGTCATCGGCGATGTCGTCATTGGCGACGAGGCCTCGGTCTGGCCCGGCGCCGTCCTGCGCGGCGACCACGGACGCATCACGGTCGGCGCCCGCACCTCGGTGCAGGACGGGACCGTTGTGCACAGGACGGGACCGTTGTGCATACGACTGAGGAGTGGCCGACCGTCGTCGGCGCGGACTGCGTCGTCGGCCACAACACCCACCTGGAGGGCTGTGTCGTCGAGGACCGCTGCCTGATCGGCTCGGGTTCGGTCGTGCTCAACCGAGCGCGGATCGGCACCGGAAGCGTCGTCGGTGCCTGTGCGCTGGTCACCGAGGACACCGTCGTGCCCGCCGGCTCGATGGCGCTCGGCGTACCGGCACGCAGCCGGCTGATGGTGGGCGACGAGCAGGTCACGTGGATCAACTACGGCGTCGCGAGCTACCGCGAGTCAGCCGCCCGCTACCGCACCGGGTTGCGGCTGTACGACCCGGAGCGTGACGCCCGCCGCGAGGACGTCGCCACCAGCAGCTGAGGCCCGGGACAGACGCGCGGGCCGTCGTCATCAGGCCGGGGGAGCGAAGAACTCTAGAGCGATGCCGTCGGGGTCGCGGAAGGACAGCCCCGATCCGTAGGCCGCGTCGACGATGCTGCCGTGCGCAACGCCAAGGGACGCCAGGTGCGCCTGCCAGTCTGCCAACTGGCCCCGGTCCGCGCAGTCGAAGGCCACGTGATCCCGACCCACCCGACGCTCGTCGAACGGGGCTCCGGTAGCACCTTCGGGGAACTCGTGCAGGCCGAGCAGCGTGCCGCCGAGGGCGAACACGACGTGGCGAAAGGGCCCGGTGTCCTCGTCCAGCACGGGATCGGTCCCGATCAACCGCTGGTACCAGGGAACGCTGCGGGACAGGTCCGTCACGGTCAGTGCAACGTGAGCCAGGCCCGGGAAGGTCGGCACGTCTCCACCTCCTCGTCCGCCGCAGTCGGCCGGATGCCTGCGGCGGTCAGGGCGGACTGTCTCACGGGTCGTCCAGGTGTGCGCGGCGGTTGCCGGCGCCGGGTGGGCTGCGTTCAGCCGCCGGGTGAATGGGTCGCGAGCGCGAGGTCGTCCTCCACGTAGCCGGGCTGGGTGGCATACCAGCCCGCTGCGCCCATGAGCGCCAGGTCGGCGAAGATGAGCACGAAAGGCCACGTCCAACGGCCGGTCGTCGCGTGCAGCACCCCCACGAGCAGCGGCCCGGCGCCCGCAATCACGTAGCCGACACTCTGGGCAAATGCCGAGAGCGAGGAGGTGGCCTCCGGGGAGCGGGTCCGCAGGCCGATCAGTGTGAGCGCCAGGGGAAAGGTGCCGCCCGCCGCGCCGGCGAGCAGTGCCCACAGCAGGTCGCCGCTGCGCGGGCTGGCCAGCATCCCCACGTACGCCACCAGGTAGCAGGCCATGAGGACCGCCAGGACGGGCCGCTGGTCGGGGAACCTCCCCGCGAGGCCCGGTATGACCAAGGCCACCGGCACGCTGAGGGCGGCGAGGACGGCGACGAGCAACCCGGCGCGGGTGGGGGACGCGCCCGCTTGCTCGCGGAAGTACAGCGCGAACCAGCCGAACTGGATGTAGGCCTGCATCGACTGCGCGCCGAAGTACACCGTCAACGCCCAGGCCTTGCGGCTGCGATGAACGGCGGGGCGTGGCGGGTGCTCGCCGGCCGGCAGCGGCTGGCTGCGGCAAGCCAGGCCCACCCAGACGAGCCCCCCGACGGCGGCAGGCAGCGCCCACGCGGCGAGCCCGAGCCGCCAATTCATCCCGGCGTGCAGCGAGGCGGTGTGCAGTGAGGCGGTGTGCAGGGAAGCAAGGGGGACGGTAAGGGCGGCGGCTGCGGTGCTGCCGAGGGCGAGCGCCGTCGTGTACGCGGCAGTCACCAGCGGAACCCGGTCGGCGAAGTGCCGCTTGACCAGCACCGGCAGCAGCACGTTGCCCATCGCTCCGCCGGTCAGCGCGACGATGCTGAGCAGCAGGAACGGCGCGGCGGCTGCGACCAGGGACCGGCTCAGCACCCCGGCTGCCATGAGCAGCAGCGTCGCGCACATCAACCGCCGGTCCCCGTACCGACGGGCCAGCCGGGGGGTCACCGAGCCGAGCAGGGCGAAGCTCAGCACCGGCAGCGTCGTCAGCAGGCCGGCGCCGCCGCCGGATAGTCCGACGCCCGCTGACAGCTCGTCGAGCACCGGTCCGACGCTCGTGACGGCGGTGCGCAGATTGAAGGCTGCCAGCAGGACCGCCGCCATCAGCAGCAGTCTCGGCCTCACCAAGAGGGGCCTGCCCGGTCGATGAGGCACGCACCAGTCGAAGGCCCCATGCTGGTGGACGCTAGCAAGGCCCCCCGGCTGGGGAGCGGTATGCCAGGCGGGACGACGGCATCGTCGGTTCGGCCGCGCCTACCGCGAACCTGCTACACCCTCTTGACGGACGGCTACAACTCCGTAGTGTGTTGTCATACATGTGTCCCTCGACCAGAAGGGTGACCGTCATGACGCTCACCGCCGACCAGGCCCCTGTGACGACCGAGCCCGACGCACCGGAGCCAGCCGCCACGGTCGTCGTCGACTTCGACACCGCCCCCGAGCGCTACAAGCACTGGTCGCTGGCCGTGGATGGTTCCGTCGCCACCCTCACCCTGCTGGTCGATGAGAAGGGGGGCATCGTCCCGGGCTACGACCTGAAGATGAACAGTTACGACCTCGGCGTCGACATCGAGCTGTACGACGCGGTCCAGCGGCTGCGCTTCGAGCATCCCGGGGTCAAGAGTGTCGTCGTGACCAGCGGGCTCGACCGGATGTTCTGCGCCGGCGCCAACATCCGGATGCTGGCGCAGAGCTCGCACAGCTGGAAGGTCAACTTCTGCAAGTTCACCAACGAGACCCGCAACGGCATCGAGGACGCGACAGCGAACTCCGGCCAGACCTACCTCGCGGCGCTCAACGGGACCGCGGCCGGCGGCGGCTACGAGATGGCGCTCGCGTGCGAGCAGATTGTCCTGGTCGACGACGGCTCGTCGGCCGTCTCGCTGCCCGAGGTGCCGCTGCTCGGCGTCCTGCCAGGCACGGGCGGGCTGACCCGGGTCGTCGACAAGCGCTTCGTGCGCAAGGACCGCGCCGACGTGTTTGCCACCCGGACCGAGGGCGTGCGGGGCGCCACCGCGGTGCAGTGGGGGCTGGTCGACGAGAGCGTGCCGATGAGCCGGTTCGGCGATGCCGTGCAGGCGCGGGCACGTGCTGCGGCCGATGGCTCCTCTCGGCCCGACGACGCAGCAGGCGTGACGCTCACTCCGCTGCAGCGCACCGAGTCAGGGGAGGGGCTCTCCTACCGCTGGGTGACCGCCAGCTTCGACCGGGCCGCCCGGCGGGTCGACATCACCGTGCGCGGCCCCGAGTCGGCCCCGCCCGCGGATGCCGCCGCCGTGCTCGAGCAGGGCGTCGACTACTGGCCGATGGCTCTTGCTCGGGAGCTGGACGACCTCATCCTGCGGCTGCGCACCAACGAGCTCGAACTGGGCACGTGGGTGTTTCGCACGCAGGGGGATGCCGGCCAGGTGCTCGCGTACGACGCTCAGCTCGAGGCGCTGGCCGACGACTGGTTCGTCAACGAGGTGACGCACTACCTCAAGCGCACGCTCAAGCGCCTCGATGTCACCAGCCGCAGCCTGTTCGCTGTGATCGAGCCCGGGAGCTGCTGTGCCGGCTCGCTGCTCGAGATCGCGCTCGCCTGCGACCGGCAGTACATGCTCGAGGGGGTGCTGGAGGACGTCGATCCCGACGCCGACCCGGCCACCATCGTCGTCGGCCCGATCAACCTCGGCCCCCTGCCGATGGGCAACGGCCTGACCCGCCTGCAGTCCCGGTTCTACGGCCGCGACGACGAACTCGCGGCTGTGTCGGCGCGTGCCGGTGAGCCGCTCGCCGCTGGCGCTGCGGGCGAGCTCGGCCTGGTGACCATGACCCCGGACGACCTCGACTGGGACGAGGAGCTGCGCATCGCCTTGGAGGAGCGGGCTTCTCTCTCGCCCGACGCCCTGACCGGGATGGAGGCCAACCACCGCTTCGTCGGCCCGGAGACGCTGGAGACCAAGGTGTTCGGGCGGTTGACCGCCTGGCAGAACTGGATCTTCATCCGGCCCAATGCCAGCGGTCCGGACGGCGCGCTGCGCCGCTTCGGCTCGGGCACCCGCGCGAACTACTCGACCGCTCGGGTCTAGCCCCCGTCCCCGGTAGCGGGTGCTGCCTGACCAGAAGGAGGCCTCATGACGTATGTGATCAACAGCGCGTGCATCGACGTCAACGACAAGGCGTGCATGGATGAGTGCCCGGTGGACTGCATCTACGAGGGCGGCCGCAAGTCCTACATCAATCCCAAGGAGTGCATCGACTGCGGAGCCTGCGAGCCGGTCTGCCCGGTGGAGGCAATCTCGCAGGACCGGCGGGTTGAGCCCGACGAGGAGCCGTTCATCGGCGACAACCGGCTCTTCTTCGTCGAGGTGCTGCCCGGCAGGGACGAGCCGATCGGTACGCCGGGCGGCTCCCGCAATGTCGGAGCGATCGGCGTCGATACCCCGCTTGTCACGGACTGGGAGGGCTGATGAGCGAGGGCAAGCCGGTCCGGGAGCTGTCCGACGAGGAGCTCGAACAGCAGGGGACGCACGCGCACGCCACCCGCAACTGGGTGTTCCTGCACGGCACCGCCGACCAGTTCCACCACCACACCGAGCGGATGCTCGAGCTCGAGCAGGAGTACCTGCGCCGCCACCCCAAGCGGACGTGGCAGGGGAGCGGCGACAGCCCTCGCGAGGTCGATGAAGCGACCCGCCTGCGGCTTGCGCTGCGGGGCTTGTCCCGGCAGATCGGCGCACTGCTTGCCGACGACGCTGACGGTGCCGACGGCGCCGGCAGGGGCCGGAAGTCTTCCGCTGCCGCAACGCCTGACCGGGTGTCGGCGTTGCTGGATCGGGTGACAGCCGCCGGTGGCCGGATGCATCGGCTCGAGCTGCACCAGGCGGCGCGTGCGATCGGCATCGCTCCGGTTGCACTCGCTGCCCTCTACAAGGGTTCGGACGCGGTGCTGCGTACCGAGCGCGACGAGCGCGTCCTGACCGAGAAGGGCGCTGCGGGAAGGCGCACCCCTGTCCCCGGGGCGCAGCGGACACCACCTCGACTGAAGTGGTTGCAGGAGAGCGCGCCGACGTGGGATGCCGACAAGCAGCGCGTCTTCGCGACGGTGCCGCCTGGCGTCTTCGATGTCGGCGGCGAGGACGGCGCCGACCTGCTCGGGGAGTGGTGGGCCGCGCGTGACCAGTCCGGCAGGGCGGTCGGCTACGGCTGGATGGACTCCGGCTGGGGCGATGTCGAGGTGCTGCTCGCCGTCGACCGCGACGCCCAGGACCGAGGCGTCGGCAGCTTCATCCTCGAGCACCTGGAGCGGGAGGCGAGCGGGCGCGGCGAGAACTACGTCTACAATGTCGTCCGCAACTCTCACCCCGACCGGGAGCGGTTGCACGACTGGCTCGCCGTCCGCGGCTACCGCGGCAGCGACAAGGACGAGGCCCTGCGCAAGCGGGTGGTAACCGACTCTCCATCAGCCGGGAGGGGGCCCTCGGCAGCGCCGGCTGCCGACGCCTCGCCCTCCGGTTTCCCGGAAGGGAGCGGTGGCGAGGAGGCCGGCGACTACGTCGACGTCGAGGACCAGAGCTACTGAGGCCCCAACATCTAGAGAATTGAACTGTCATCGTCGCCGCAGCATCCGCCTCGGACGAGGAGTCCAGCCGGACCGCTGACCTCGCCGAGCCATAGTCGCCCTCGACGCGGAGACCAGCCGGCGCTGGATCCGCCCGCTCCACGCTCGGCGGACGAAGTGCACTGGGCTCAAGCGCCAAGCGGCTCTGCTCTAAAGCGGCTCTTCGCATTAGACGGGGGCGGCCTCGCCCGCTGGTGTTCACGCCGCTCTGGTGACGGCGATGTGGGTCATGATGCGCCGGTGGTAGTTGTCGATGTTCGGCAAAGCCGCAGCCGGTGCGTTTCACCTGCTTGATGATGCGGTTGAAGCCCTCGGTTCTGGCGTTGGTGACGCCGAGCTGAAGGAACACCAGGACGTGCGGCCACCACGTCTCGATCGTG